>JMSU01000242.1_pt1 | contig 18256 bp, 8 predicted proteins | sample 179011 | NCBI WGS metagenome assembly JMSU01 (sample SAMN02769580, study PRJNA246767) | bioreactor metagenome | isolation source: Culture-1 Bioreactor ArsB derived from microbial biomass from the upper 2 cm... | place: Germany: Bremen | collected day 87 after inoculation
TATTTTCTATTTTTTTAAATAAATGCTTGACCAACAGACAATTTACACATAAAAACTCTTCTTCAACGTGCGCCTGTAGCTCAGCTGGATAGAGTGCCGGACTACGAATCCGTAGGTCAGAGGTTCGAATCCTCTCAGGCGCACCACTTGATAAATCAAAGGGTTACGATCATATGATCGTAACCCTTTTCTTTTATCCTTACCCGACAATCAAGCTTTGCTCTTTACAAGCTGCCACGACTTTCTTTAAAGAATCTCTGATCAACTTAAATACTATAAAAACAAATCCCTACTTGTCCCACACTCACCCTGATGATATTATATATTATTAAAAATAACCTTTTCTACTTTGGAAATACGCCTGTGTACTTCAGCAACAACCCCAACAACTTATTTGCAACGGAAAATTCATGAAGAGTATTGTTTCAATATTAACACGCTACATGCTTTCCCTCTGCTTTTCGTCCATCATTATTTTTGGAGGAATAACAGTATACTTCATGATAACGGACTATAAAAAAGAATTGCTTGAAGTCGAAACAAAGTTAATGGGCGGAGTTAAAGATTCACTGACTCTTGAGGTATCTAGGATCCAAAATTTCATTGAATTCAGCCGCAACAATGCGCAAAGTCAAGCACTTAAGAATATTAAAGCTTTTGTTTTGGAAGCACATACTCTCGCATCAAAATTCTACGATAGATATAAAGATTCAATGCCCGAACAGGAACTACAGATGCTAATCAAGGAAACCTTGCGAAGCATGGTCCATGAATATGATGATTCATATATTTTTATCGTAGGGATGGACGGAATTGAACAACTCAACACAGACCGTCCAGCAATGGAATTAACTGACGTTTCTAATGTACGAACCCCGGACGGACGTTATGTTATTCAAGAAATGATCGCCCTTGTAAACTCTCAGGACGAAGGTTTTATCAACTATTTGTGGACCAAGCCAGGCAGCAAAGGGAAATCTTTTGAAAAAAAATCTTACATTAAAAACTTTAAACCGTATGAATGGCTGATAGGAACAGGTGCCTATTATGATACAATACGGGTTGAAACCCAAAAAACAGTTTTAGACAGATTAAGCAAAATAAACCAGAGGAAAGACAGCTATGTTTTTGCCGGATCATATTCAGGAGACATCCTGCTTAACTCAGTAACAGGCAAAAAAAAATCTGGTTTTAAAGACCCCGAAGAGATTAAGAACAACAAAAACTTAATCACAACAGCCAAATCAGGTGGTGGCTTTCTAAGCTATTCAACTCCCTCAATTGATCCAGGACACAAGGGATATAAAAAATTAAGCTACTGTACATCTATTCCCGAATGGAAGTGGTATATAGGTGCAGGAATGAATATCAATTCACTTGAAAAAAAGCTTGATGAAAGCAGATTCAATCTGTTGGAGCTTCTAATTATCAAGATTTCATTTGTGTGTGGCCTGCTGCTACTCTATTCGATTGCAATTCTCTACTTCTCCGGACGATTTAAAAGAATGCTTGGAGACAATTTCAGTTCATTTGAAAGCTTCTTTCGCAAGGGCATGGATTCACCTGTTAAAATCGACCGTTCTCAAATTGCTTTTACTGAATTTGACCAAATGGCAGGGCTTGCCAACTCCATGATCGACAGTAGGGAATCAGCAAAAAATGATCTGTTAAAATCTGAAATAACCTACAGAGAAATTTTCAACTCCACAAAAGACGCAATTGCTGTGATGGACATATCCAAACGGATATTCATTGATATCAATCAGGCCTTTCTTGATTTCTTCGGAATGAACAGGACAGAAGCGGTTGGAATGAGTCCTGAAATGATCAGTTTCAATACCCCTCCTTATGACAATAAGTATGCCGCTGAACTCTTCAAAAAAGCTCAGATGGGTGAATCCGTCCACTTTGAATGGATGGTGAAGAAAAAAACGGAGAGCCTTTCTGGACAGACAACTTAGCCAGAGTGGCTACCATCGGCGGGGAGAAAAAATTACTGATTGTAATGCGTGACATCACCGAACGTAAGAAAATGCAGAAGATCATGGTTCAGACTGAAAAGATGATGTCAGTTGGAGGACTTGCCGCTGGTATGGCTCATGAGATTAATAATCCACTAGGGATCATCATGCAGGTCACCCAGAATATTCTCCGAAGGAGTTCTCCCAACCTGAAAAGCAACCTCCCAGTGGCAGAACAGTGTGGCTTAGACCTGAACAACCTTCAAGATTATATGGAAAAACGAGGTATAACCGAGTATCTGCACAGCATTCAAAGTGCAGGAATACGAGCAGCTTCCATTGTAAAATCTATGCTGGACTTCAGTCGTAAAAGCAATTCCGCTAAATCGTCAGGAGATATCGAAAAAGTAATAGAAGCAGCGATTGCATTAGCTTCAAACGACTACGATTTAAAAAAACAATACGACTTTAAAAAGATTCAAATAATCCGGGATTACAGTTCTCCGCCATTATTCAATTTCACTGAAATGGAAATAAGTCAGGTTATTCTCAATCTTATAAAAAATGCAGCGCAAGCAATTTCTGAGGATGATAACAAACAAAAGGTCCCGGCAATAACCATCAGGACCTCAACCGAAAAACATTCTGTAAGAATTGAAATTGAAGATAACGGCCCGGGAATCCCCGAAGATCACCTAAAAAGAGTCTTCGAACCTTTTTATTCAACGAAAAGTCCGGGACTAGGGACGGGGTTGGGCCTTTCTGTATCTTATTTCATTATCACTCAAAACCACGGTGGAACCATTACTGTTGATTCCAATCCTGGAGAAGGCACAAGATTCAGCATAACTCTTCCCACGATCTAATAGCACCTAAAATTATTTCTGATTGGATAGAAGCATATCTGCATACACTTGCGATTTACTTTTTGCCAAATCAGGCAAGTACAAATCTTCTGCAATAAGGGACCAGACCAGCCGTGCCAATCTGTTCTGGGCAACTTGTGTATAAGTATTTCCAGTTTCGTCCAATTTTCTCCTCAGGGCATGGGTCACATTCTCATCACCTGTCAAATCAAAAATAATATCAACTCCCACTCCAAGGGCTATAATACCACTAAGATCCATAACCGGAATACATTCTCTTTCCGCTCTCTTACGCCCCGCGGTATCGTACAGCTCACAAACAGCTTTGACCGAAATAACATCAGCGATAGCAAGTGTTTTATCCAAAAAGATAGCCCCAACCCTTCCAAGACCGACAATAGCGACATTATGCTTTCCCATGTATGATCCCTCTACAAATGTACATGTTACTAAAATAGCCTCTATGAGAGTTAAAAAGATAATCAGGTTTGTACCATTTTTATACACCTTTTCGCAAGTTTCCTAAGAATAAACATAACTAAAGCTACTTATAAGCATAATACAGACATCTTCTTCTACGATGACGAGAGAAAAAAAAATGGCATTATGTATAGGATTAATTAAAAGGAAATTTTTATTCATATAAATACGAGGATTGACACATGGACAGAGGACCTACCCCTTTTAAAGACAAAAAGAATATCATTATTGCTCTACTGCTGATGCTTTGTATAATTCAGGCTGCGGGACTGCTTAAAGCTAAATATGAGTCAGTCTCTGCACGAATGGATTCAGGAGAAGGAGTAACTGTCAGTGAAGTCAGTTTGGACAGTCAGGGATATTCACAGTTACTCATAGCCTTTGATATGCCTATCGGACCGGAGATCCCCTCCTTTGCACTGAAAAAGGCTCCCGCTGAGATCTCACCCGAGGTTAAAGGAGAGTGGCGCTGGATAAATCCGTATGCACTTAAATTCACTGCTGATCCGGCTTTTAAAAGCAACACAAAATTTGAAATTAAGCTGAAACCTGAAAATTTTCTTTTAAAAGGACAGACACTTTCGGGCGAGAGCCGTTTTATTGTTCAGACCGGAAGCTTCAGTGTGAATGAAATAAACATGCGTACTGAACCTGTAACCGGACAAGGCAGGAAAGTCCGTATTGAAGGCGCAATCAACTTCAGCAGTTACGTCTCCCCAGAAAATGCGCTTAAAAATTTATCTCTGAGCGGACCGGACGGTAAGCCTGTCCAGCTGAGTATCACCACCAACTATGATGACTACCACCAAAGGTTTAGAAGCGCTCCTGTAGAAAAAACAGTAGATCCCAAAACATATACTCTGAAAGTGGGAAAGGGGCTTCCTGACGGACGTGGAGCCATGGTTCTGGGCAAAGATTATGAGAAAACAATTGAAATCGTATTTGACCCGATTTTAAAATACTCAGGCTATAAGGCGACAAGTTCGATTTCCAACGCAAGAGTAGAACTGGGTTTCTCGAGTCCGGTTATTCCTGCTCAAGGTCTGGAAATGCTGCGCATCAGACCTGAGATCAAACTTTCCGCCTCCGCTTCAGGCAAAAAGCTCCTCCTCTCCGGTGCATTCAAACCGGGTAAAAAATATGAACTGACAATAAAAAAAGGGCTTTCAGCTGCTGACGGAGCAATCCTTGAAAAAGAAATTACTGCGAGCCTGACTATCCCGGACATAACTCCGGTTGCCGATTTTTCTACAACAGGAATGTTTCTATCCGAATCAGGATATAAGACATTAGGAATAAGCTCCGTGAACACCCGCGAAGTCAACGTGACAGTTGATAGAGTTTTCCCCAACAATATGTTCACCCTGTTCACCCACTACGGATACATGGTTTATGATCCATATACCTATGGAGGTGGACTTTCTCCGGCTCTGGGCAACCGTATTTTTTCCGGCAGAATCAAAACTCCCGGCAAAAAAAACGTAAAGGTAACCACACCTCTTTCTCTGCAAAGCTTTATTGCTGAAGGAGGAAAAGGCCTTTACCGCATAAGCGCCACAGTACCGGGACAGGGACGCGGTGTGCAACGCTGGGTAATGATCACTGACCTTGGAGTAGTAACTAAACAAGGTGATGAAGAAACATTGTTCTGGGTTTCATCCCTCTCCGATCTTAAACCGGTCCTTGATGCGAAGGTCCAACTTATAAGTAATCGTAATCAGATGATAGCCAGCGGCACTACCAATTCACGCGGAATGCTGGTTTTCAAGAATAAAAAACTACGCACAGCTCTCGGCAAACCATATATGGCGGTTGTTACACGTAAGAACGATATGACTTTCCTGCTTTTGGATCGTTTTGCTACCGACCGTTCCGGCCTTGATATTGCGGGACAACGTCTTTCTCCAAAAGGGCTGACAGCCTTCACTTACGGGGAACGCAACCTTTACCGCCCTGGAGAAACAGTCAAAGGCGTGGCAATAGTGCGCAATAAGAAACTTTCACCACCCAAAAAACTCCCCATAGTACTTGTCTACACAGACCAGCGGGGGAGAGAGCTTTTCCGCAAAACATCCCACACAGATTCTCAGGGACTTGTCGAATTCAAAAGGACGGTCCCGGACTACTCGCCTACGGGGCATTTCAACATAAAAATAATGGCAGGCAATGAACGTATCGGCGATTATCGGTATTCAGTTGAAGATTTCATGCCGGACCGTATCAGTGCTGAAATAATCACCGCCGCCCCCGCTGCAATTGGGGAAAAATTGAGTTTTGAAGTGGAAGGCCGCTACCTGTTCGGCCCTCCTGCAGAAGGGCTCCCTGTTGATGCAAGAATAACTCTTGAGCCATCGCAATTTAGTCCTAAAGGCTATGAAACTTATCGATTCAGCACAGACCAAAGCAGTTTCAATCCTCAGGAAATAATGGTCTCGAAGGATAAGCTTGACGAATCAGGTAAATTTGCTTTTTCCGCACTCATTCCTGCCAGCCTGAAATCAGATTCAGCAATTCAGGCAAGGCTGACTGCGCGTGTTATTGAAACAGGAGGACGGGGCGTAACCGCAACCAAAACCGATCCGGTCATCATTTCAAAATTTTATCCCGGCCTGAAAAAACTTACCAGACAAGGATATGAACAGGGCGACTCTGTCAAACTGGACTACATAACTCTCACCCCTGAGGGAGAAAAAACCAAAGCAGCAAAACTGGTAATGAAACTTTACCGTGACCGCTGGCAGACTATAGTACGGGCGACACCGTCCGGTTCTTATAAATATGTGACTGAGCGGGATCCGCAGCTGATCGAAACCCGTGAAATTTCACCGGAAGATTCTTTCGGGAATTTCAAAGTCAGCCCGTCAGAATTCGGCAGTTACCGTATAATCCTCAGTGACCCGGAATCAGGTGTTTCAACACAGGCGGACTTCTTCTGCGGTGGTTGGGGCTACTCCCCTTGGGCACTCGAAAATCCGGCCCGTCTGGAAATTATCCCCACCCGCAGAGGTGACTTTGAAGCCGGAGAAATGGCTGAATATCAAGTTCGAACTCCCTTTGCCGGGAATATGCTGATCACCATTGAAGATAATTCCATCCGCTGGATGAAAACAATTAAAGTAAAAGGTAACACCGCCACCATCAAAGTTCCGGTGCAAAAAGGAATCAGCCCCAACGCATACGTAACCGCAACCCTCATAAGGTCTGTGAATAAGCTTGAGGCAGGATCGTCCGCCCGTGCGGTAGGAGCTGTGCCCATTTTCGTAAACCGGGAATCCAACAGACTCAAAATTGAAATAGATTCCCCCGAAACAACTCGCCCAGACCGCACCATAGCTCTGAAGGTAAAAACAAAACCGGGAGCTAAATTGACTATTGCAGCAGTGGATGAAGGAATTCTTCGTCTCAATAATCAGAAAACTCCAAGCCCCTTTGATTACTTTTACGCAAAACGGGCACTGGGTGTACGCTGGGCAGATACTTTCGGGCTGCTCATGCCCGACGCAGGCCCCATAAACAACTCTCCGGCAGGCGGCGGAATGGAGCTTGCCATGATGAAGCAATTCGCCGGCAGTGCATCCATCAAAAGGGTTAAGCCTGTTACTTTCTGGTCCGGTATTATCACAGCCGACAAAAACGGAAATGCACATTTTAATGCAGAGATCCCTGATTTTAGCGGTGCATTACGCATCATGGCTGTTGTCACAGACGGCAAAAAATTCGGTTCATCTTCAAAAATAACTACAGTGCGGTCACCACTCATGGTCACCCCCACTTTACCCCGTTTTCTGGCCCCGAACGAGATCTTCGATATTCCGGTAAGTGTTCGCAACGACACTCCGCTAGACGGAGATTTTGCCGTAGCAGTCAACACCAGCGGAGCTTTAAGGACAGAAATGAAACTTGAAGGCTTTGTTATCCCCGCAGGAAGGCAAAAAACCGCCTTCTTCAAAACTCAAACTGGAGACAAACTCGGTGACTGCATCTTCAAAATATCTGCCAAAGGTAATAGTGAAGAAGCCAAATCCAGCGTGGATCTGACAATCCGTGCATCACTTCCAGTACAACGCAGCAGTAAATCAGGTTTCATCAAAGAAAAGTCTACTAAGCTTGATGCCGACCTTGCAGGCATGAGACTCCCCACCGCTGAACGGACTCTTATTCTCGGCGGTCAGCCCATGTTACGTCTGGCAGGTACGCTTGATTATCTTCTGCGCTACCCATATGGATGCGCCGAACAAACAATATCACAAGCATTCCCGCTACTTCGTTTCCCGGAACTGGCACGCGAACTCGCGCCTGAAAGCTTCAAGGACAACTCACCGCAATACATGGTTCAATCAGCACTGAGCAGATTATCCATGATGCAGACCTCCGACGGGGGATTTTCCATGTGGGCCGGGGGACGCAGATCTGAACCGTGGGTATCGGTTTACGCGCTGCATTTTCTGTATCAGGCATCCATATCCGGTTATCAGGTGGACACCATGCTTCTTAATGGAGCCAAAAAATATGTATATGACAAAGCGTCCACCATCCTTGATGATCACACCTACCGCCTGCCTAGTTATGCCATGTATGTTCTTGCCCGTTGCGGAAAAGTAGCTCACGGCCCCATGAACTATATGCGTGAACAAAACAGTGCCAAAATGGATAGACTTTCGCTAACACTGCTGGCAGGTGCGTTTGCCGCATCCGGGGATATGTCCGCCTACCGCGAGCTTATCTCAGCCAAACCGGTCCCCTTTGCAGGAAAAGACAAAGATCATCAGTTCAGCAGCCCAGTACGTGACCTTGCACTTGAGCTTTTGGTTCGCATGGAAGCAGAGCCAACTGATGATGCCATCCCGCAGCTTGCTGCCAAGCTCTCAAACCTTATTGCAGACAGCGGACGAAACGTGACTCAGGACAATGCCCTCGGTTTTCTGGCTCTAGGAACTTTCTTTGCAAAAACTAAATCCGTCCCGCTTCCTGCAGGACGAATAATGAGCAGTGACAAAGAGCTTGCCTCATTTGACCAGAATGGCACCGCACACATTACCGTAAGCGGGGACACTCCATTATCCATTGAACTGGATTCCACACCCGAGGAAGGAACATTTGTGTGGGCCGTTAACACCCGCGCTGTTCCAGAAATAAAAAGCTGGAAGCCCTACTCAAACGGCCTCGCTATCAAACGGGAATTCCTCACTCGTGACGGCGAACCTCTCGACATCAGTGACATCAAGCAGGGTGAGTTGGTAGCCATGCGCGTAACTGTCAAATCAACCGGACAGCCCGTCGCCAACACCGTGGTCAGCAGCCTGTTACCGTCCGGTCTTGAACCGGAAAATACCAAGCTTGCTACACGTGAAGATCTTCCGTGGATTGAAAAAGGAAATGTACAGGCTGATCATGTGGATATCCGTGATGACCGCATACTCGTATTTTCCGATATTCCAGCCAAAGGAAAAATTGAGCAGGTAACTCTGCTACGGGCCATCACACGCGGAGAATTCAAAATTCCTCCGGTACAGGTTGAAGCAATGTATGATCCATCCGTGAGAGCAGCAACTGACCTTGGAAAAATGATTATTAAGGAATAAGAAATAGCCTTCGGCGAACAGAGAGGGGAAACTTTTGCAAAAGTCTCTCCTCTCTGGACTCTCCCCTTCAAAACCTTTTATTGAGTCAGTCCGGTTGAATCCAAGATATGAGATGTAAGAAGTCAGTATTTATTTTAATTGGAATCGTTCTATTCGGAATTACGACCTTCCTTATACTGGATTTGGCCTTTCCTTTCCCTGAACATAAGCTTCATCCACAGGTCGCTACGGTTGTAAAAGACCGTGAAGGAAAGGTGCTGCGCATTTTTCTCCCCCCGACGGGGCGCGCCGTATACATACTGAATTTACAAAGATATCGCCTGTTCTAAAAAAATCCCTTATTGCTTCAGAAGACAACTGGTTTGAATATCATCCCGGAGTTAATTTATTCTCTGTTATTCGCGCAGCTGTGACGAATCTTGCTTCTGGACGGATTGTTTCAGGGGCATCAACCATTCCCATGCAAATCGCCCGCATGGCTGAGCCTAAACCCAGAACTATTTCTGCAAAACTGGTTGAATCTTTTCGGGCTGTGCAGCTTAAGCTGCATCACACCAACGATGAGTTACTTGAAATTTACCTGAACATGCTGCCTTATGGTGGTAATATTGAAGGAGTTGGTGCCGCCTCACATTTCTATTTTGGGCATGAACCAGCAAAGCTTTCTCTTGGCGAATCAGCCCTGCTGACCACCCTGCCGCGTGGTCCTGTTTATTATAATCCTATTCGCAACCCCAAACAGGCCCGGGCCGGACGTAACAGAGTTATGCTCCAGCTTGAAAAGAAAGACGCCTTTCCCTCTACAGAAGTAGAACGGAACCTGAAACTGCCACTGCCAGACAAGATAAAACCCGTTCCTCTTAAAGCTCCGCACTTCAGCCGCATGACAATGGAACGCAGCGGGCGGATTCCTGAAGTGCTCACGACCCTTGATTACCCACTTTATCAAGCTGCACAAAAAACAGTTGAAACGCACGTTGCCCGTCTGCGGAGTCAGGACATTGATAATGCAGCCTGCGTAATTATCCATATTCCCACCCGTGAGATACGCGCCTTGGTCGGTTCTGCGGACTTCTTTGAAAAAGGATACGGCGGAGCAATTAATCTTGCTGAAACAAAACGCTCCCCCGGCTCAACTCTTAAGCCTTTTCTTTACGCCCTGGCCTTTGATCAAGGCAGACTCACTCCTGACACATTTCTTTATGATATACCCGTGGACTATTCCGGCTATTCTCCAGAAAATTATGACCGCTCATGGAGTGGACAGGTTACCGTCCGGCAGGCACTTGCAAGATCTCTCAATGTTCCGGCAGTCAACACACTCGCCCTCACCGGAGTTGAAGAATTTATGAATCTGCTAAAAAAGGGCGGAATCAGCACGCTTGATAAATCACCCATGAAATATGGTTTGCCTCTTGCCCTTGGCGGCTGCGAAATTAAACTTACAGAACTGACTAATCTTTATGCCTGCCTCGGTGACAGGGGTAGATTCCGCCCGCTCACTTATGCGCCGAATTCGACAAGTGTAAGTACGCAGATAATTTCTCCGGAAGCAGCATGGCTGACTCTTGAAATGCTTTCATCTGTAACCAGACCAGACATGAACGAAACATGGATGCTGACTCGAGACATGCCCGAAACGGGGTGGAAAACCGGAACTTCTTTCGGGCATCGCGATGCATGGGCCGTAGGAATTTCAGGTGATTACGCTATCGGAGTCTGGGTGGGGAATCCCGACGGCAGACCACGTAAAGGAATTTCCGGTGCAGTGCATGCCGGGCCGCTTCTTTTTGATCTGCTGCGGACAGCAGCCCCCGGCGGTAAACTCCCCGCACCACCCGAAGGTTCAGGAATATCTGAAATAGAAGTCTGCTCCTACAGCCGCCAGCTTCCCGGACCGTTCTGCAATGAACGCACAACTATCCGCACCCTGTCCGGTAAAACTCAATTACATCCCTGCAAGCAATGCCGTCAGATTTTTATTGATGACAAGTCAGGCTACCGTTTGTCGGGAGAATGTCTGGATCGTCCAAACATCAAAAAAAAGATCATCCGTACCATTCCTGCCAAACTCGCCCGCTGGCGCGCAGAAAACAATTTAGAAGTGCCGCAACTCCCCCCGCTGGCACCGGATTGTGATCTTATCCCTGCTGGGACAGCCCCTAAAATAATCTCTCCCGCTGCAAATACGCCTTATCTTTTACGCAAGGACACGCCACTGAATTTTCAGCAGATAGCCCTCAAAGCTGAAGCAGGATCAGATAGCGGGACTCTGCACTGGTTCCTTGACGGCAGACTGGTCAGCAAAGGCAATATTAACGAAAAACTGTTCGCAGAAATAAGCGTTGGAAAGCACAAAATATCAGTGACAGACCAGATAGGCAGGACTGATTCTGTTATTTTTTACGTGAAATAGAGAGTGTGAGAGCCTCCGGCGGATCTCCGAGGGCCAAAAGAACCTTTTTGAAAAAAGGTTCTCTGGAATCTCCCAAAACTTTTAATTATTTATAACCGACAATTGAAGCAATTAACTGTGCCTTAATAACCGGAAAATAAAATGGGTAGACACTAAAATCAACATTTCAGTGTCTACCCATTAAAAATTTCAAAATGTACTACTAAAGCGTTTTGAGAAAGTGTTTTCCCTTCCCCTTAAGCCGCAGGAGGCAATCCTCCTCAAATAACTATTTACCCCAGCCACCGCCTCCGGGTGTTTCCATTCTGATTATATCGCCCTTTTTGAGTGGCGTATGGAATTTTCCGGGCTGCTCAATTTCTTTTCCATCACGGATAAGTATATTCTTGCCGGGTGTTCCGCTGCTGCCGCCTTGCAGGCCGTAAGGTCCGGTAACTCTGCGCTCTGACAGGACAGTTATCTCGCAGGACGAGAGGAGTTCTATTTCACGAATGAGTCCGTCTCCACCGGGTATTTTTCCTGCACCACCGGTATTCTGACGAATACAATATGTTTTTACACGGAACGGATAGCTGTACTCAAGTGCCTCAACAGGTGTGTTAAGCGTGTTGGTCATATGCGAATGAGTAGCATGCTCACCACGACATGTGGCGGATGCCCCCATGCCTCCAGCGAGAGTTTCGTAATAGGCAAATGGTTTGCCTGTACGTTCATCCATACCGCCGATGGTCATATTGTTCATTGTACCCTGACTGGCAGCGGGTATCTGCTGTGGTATGGCTTCGGCAAGAGCCCCAAGCACAACGTCTACCACACGCTGAGAAGTTTCCACGTTCCCCCCCGCCACAGCTGCAGGAAAATTAGCATCGAGAATGGAACCTTTGCGGGTTGTTATTTCGATGGGACGAAGAATACCTGCATTGGTAGGGACATCCCCCTCGATAAGAGATCGGAATACATAAAGAACCGCGGATAGAGTAATGGAACGAACTGCGTTGACACTTCCTGTCACCTGATCACCGGATTCTGTGAAATCAAGTTTTGCACTGTCCACTTTGATCTCCATAGTCACGGAAACAGGAACATTCTCACAATCTACACCGTCGCCATCCATATAGTCGGTGAATTTATATATTCCATCCGGTATACGCTCAATAGTTTTACGAGTGATTGCCTCGGCATAATCGTTGAGGCTGGCTGCGTAAAAACCGACTTTTTCAAGACCGTACTTAGAAATAAGCTCATTTAGTCTGCGCACTCCAGTAATATTAGCCATAATCTGTGCAGAGAAATCACCCTCACGCTCAACAGGAGTACGCACATTGTTGAGAATCAGATCCATTACACCTTTTACGATTTCTCCGCCCTCAACAATTTTTACAGGCGGGATGATAATCCCCTCCTGATAAAGAGTCGTGGAAAGCGGCATGGATCCGGACGCCATCCCGCCCACATCAGAATGGTGAGCGCGGTTGGCTACGTAAAAAGCGGGCTTGTCTGAGTCATCACAAAAAACAGGGGCTACAAGGGTGATGTCCGGCAGATGAGTTCCGCCTTTGAATGGATCATTGAGCATGACCATATCACCCTTGGAAAACGTGCTGTTTTCAATGGCACTTTTGACGGACAAAGGCATGGAACCAAGATGAACAGGGATATGCGCAGCCTGCGCAATCATATCTCCTTCACTGTCGAATACGGCACAAGACAAATCCCGGCGTTCCTTAATGTTAGGAGAAAACGCTGTACGAGTCAGGGTCACGCCCATCTCTTCTGAAATGGCAGCAAATCTGTTTTTGAAAACCTCTAGGAGGATCGGATTAACATTCATTAGTATATACCTCCTACTCAATGTCGAAAATAAGGTTACCGTAAGGATCAACTTCCCCCTTGGCAAAGGGCGGAATAACCAAAGTGGAGCTGTACTCAATGATGATTGCCGGACCGTCCACTTTATTACCGGGACGAAGCTTTTCACGATTCAGGATACTGGTTTCCAGCTTGTCAGAATCAAAAATAGTTTCGGTAGTACCGAGCAGTGCTTCAGGATCCATTTCCGAAACCAGTTTCCCTGCTTCCGGAAACTCAGGTTTAACGGGCATACCCTTGGTCCGCAGTCGGATATTGACAATTTCTACTGTCTTGTCGTCGTTGCGGTAGCCATAATTCTGTTCATGCAGCTTGGAAAATTCTTCAATCCAGTCACCACCAAAAGGGACTATTATTTCGAACGACTGGCCCTGATAACGCATATCCAGAAAGCGCTCTACGATAATACCATCGGCGGTAAAACCTTCTTCAGCAAGATCCGCGCGCCCCTGCTTTTCAAGCGGAGCAAACAGTTTTTCAAGATCATCAGCGGTAGTATTATGCTGGTTTCGCATAACAGTAAGGGAGTAATCCTTGATAACGTCAGCCATAACCATACCCACCGCAGAAAGAATTCCGGGGTTGTTGGGGATAAAAAGCTTGGGAATTGAAAGGAGTTTAGCAAGAAAAGCGCAGTGCATTCCGCCCGCTCCGCCAAATGAAAACATGGAAAATTCACGGGGATCAAAACCGCGTTCTACAGAAATAACCCTGATTGCCCGCTCCATATTGGTGTTGGCAATATCAAGAATTCCTTCTGCTAACTCAACCGAACTGAGACCTACTTTCTCAGCCATCTCTTCCATGGCAGAGTTAAGCTTTTCTGTCTTAAGAGACATTTCCCCGCCGAGAAAATGCTCAGGGATCAATCTGCCCAGATAAAGGTTGGCATCGGTAACGGTTATTTCATTTCCCTTGCCATAACAAATGGGGCCGGGGTCAGCACCTGCGCTCTCAGGACCGACAGTTAACGATCCCCCTTCATCCAGGCGGGCAATAGATCCTCCCCCGGCACCGACAGTATGAATATCGATCATTGGGACTTTAACCGGATAATCTTCGATTGCAGACTCCAAAGTAAGGGGTAACTCTTCATTAATTAATGCGACATCAGAAGAAGTTCCTCCCATATCGAAAGTAATCAAACGGTCATAACCGGCCATTTTACCGATAGCGTGTGCGCCGACCGCCCCTCCCGCCGGGCCTGAAAGGATTGTACGAACAGACTCATTCATAGCTGTTTCTGCTGATATAGAGCCACCGTTGCTCTGCATTATGCGCAAGGGATCATCACCAAGAGTTTCTTGCAATTTGGTAAGATACTTGGTCATTTTAGGAGAGACATAAGCATTGATCACAGTGGTGGAAGTTCTTTCAAACTCACGGAATTCAGCTAGAATTTCATGAGAAACAGACACGGGAACATCTATTGCATCCAGCAAATCACGCATTCTGTTCTCATGATCGGGGTTTAAATAAGAAAAAAGAAGACAAAGAGCGACAGACTCTACGCCTGATTCTTTAATTTTATGCAAAATATTTTGAACCTTTTCTTCAGAAAACGGCTCTATTTCTCTCCCATTATGATCAATTCTTCCGGTAATTCCGAAGCGTAATTCAGGAGGAACAATGTGCGGTTTTTTACAAAATGAAAGACTATAGAGATCAGAACGATTCTGTCGCCCGATCTGAATCACATCTTCAAATCCTTCATTACTGATGAGAGCAGTCTTTACACCTTTGCGTTCAAGTATGGCATTTGTTGCAACAGTCGATCCGTGCACGACCTGTACACTGCGATCTCCAGCGATATGCTTAATCCCATTAATAACAGCTTCTGAAGGATCATGTGGTGTGGAAAGACGTTTATGTACGCCCCACTTCTCTCTGTCTTTATAAATGAAATCTGTAAANGTACCACCAGTATCAACACCTATTATGAGCACTATACTTCCCCCGCTACAACAGAGCTAAACTACTGCTATATTTATAATCAACTTATATTTTTTTGCTTACACTATCCAATTCGGGCAGAGATTACCCAATTTCGTCTACAATTAAAAGATTTTATTTTTGCTATTTTGCATGTATAAGTCATTTTGATTCGTAAAAGACCACACAATAAGAATCATTTTTTTCATTAAACCCATTTAATTATTTCAATTACAACGAACTATTAATTAAATTAAAACAACAATAACAGACTAAAAACAAAGAAGTATTTTAAAAATAAAAAACAATAAAAACTCTAAAAAACACGGAGGCATGCTCATGTTAAAACAGGTTGTATCTGCACTGCTAATGGTTCTGGCTTTTGCAATTTCAGCTCAAGCCACAGATCTTAAAATGGACTGTAATGCTATATACGGCTCCACCAACTTCCACTCTCAAGGCGCTCAACTCTTTGCTGACAAAGTGGCAGAGTACACCTCCGGTTCAGTAACAATCTCAGTTCATCCCGGCGGAAGCCTCGGTTTCAAAGGTCCTGAACTTCTTAAAACCGTTAAAGACGGGACTTTGCCTATGTCAGATATTCTCATGGGCGTTGTATCTGGTTCTGATCAGGTCTTCGGTATCAGTTCTATGCCATTGCTTGCTGATGATTATGCACAGGCCAAAAAACTCTACGCTGCAGCCAAGCCATACTATGAAAAAGCATGTAAAAAATGGAATCAGAAACTTCTCTACGCTGCCCCTTGGCCTCCAAGCGGACTTTTCACCAGAAAACCATTGAAAACCGTAGCAGACTTTGAAGGTCTTAAGACCCGCACCTACGATAAAAACGGCGCAGAACTCCTCAGAGCAGCAGGCGCAAGCCCAATGTCCCTGCCTTGGGGCGAGTTATACTCCGCACTTCAGACCGGACTTGTTGACTCTGTACTGACTTCCGCGGTTTCCGGTAAAGACGGTAAATTCTGGGAGAACCTTAAATACTTTACTAAAATCAACTATGCATTCCCTCTCAACATGATGGTAATCAACAAAGATTACTGGGATGCCCTGAACCCAGAGCAGCAGAAAGCAATGCTCAAAGCTGCAGGTGAAGTTGAAGCTTACCAATGGGATCAATCTGACAAGAGTAACAATGAATCTCTTAAAATCCTTGCTGAAAAAGGGATGATTATCACTGAACCTTCCAAAGAGCTCAGCGACATGCTTTCAAAAGACGCAAAACTGATGCTCGAAAACACTGTTAAAAACGCCAAGAAAGGCTTCAAAGCAGCCATCAAGGCATACGAAAAGTAGAAAATAATGCGTGTAATTATCAGGTTAATTGAAGGCCTCTCCACTGGAGGGGCCTTTCTTTCAGCGATTGGGATGTTGTTTATCGTAGCACTGGTTGTCATTGAAATTTTTCTGCGCGCTGTGCTTAACACATCCACCCTTGTTTCCAGCGAATACGGTGGGTACGCTCTCGTGTTTCTGATTCTGACCGGGCTTGCTTATACTATGAAAGAAGACGGGCTCATCAGAATCAATTTGCTGACCATTCATTTTTCAGAAACAGGCAAACGCATTGCGGATGTGATCTCTGGCTTAATAGGAGCCGCAATCACAGCTTTTGCCCTCTACTATACAGTTCAGATGGTCTATGAAACATGGGACCTTGAAATGACCGCGGATACTATAGCAGAGACTCCCTTATGGATTCCGCAGCTTGCCATTCCTGTGGGACTGGCCCTGCTGCTACTTCAAATCATCGCCTTTATTGCAAGGAGAGCAATTAATGATAAGTGATCCGTTAATGCTTGCAGCTATCCTTGTCGGGGCAATGGTTGTATTTCTTCTTTCCGGTTTATGGATAGGATTCTCACTATACGCTGCGGCGATCTGTGGCATGCTGACCTGTAAAATGAACTTACCGCCTACTATCTCTATATGGGATAAAATAGGCGACCTCATGGCCAACTCAGTTTGGAACACACTGAACTCCTGGCCCCTTTCAGCGCTTCCGTTGTTCATACTTATGGGTGAAATTCTTTACAGGACATCCATATCCACTCGTCTTTTAAATGGGCTTGTGCCTTGGCTGTCCAATATTCCGGGGCGTCTATACCACATCAACGTAGTGGCATGTTCGCTCTTTGCAGCGGTTTCCGGTTCCAGTGCGGCAACTACCGCAACAGTCGGGAAAATCACATATAATGAACTTTCCAGCCGTGGATACCACAAAAGTCTGGCTATCGGTTCCCTTGCCGGCTCAGGAACGCTCGGTTTTCTCATACCGCCAAGCCTGATCATGATTATCTACGGCATTCTGTCCGATACATCCATCGGTCAGCTTTTCATTGCGGGAGTTATCCCCGGATTGACCCTTGCAACGGTCTATTCTTTATACATCATAGTACGCTGTATGATCAGTCCTGAATTGGTTCCACAGGAAAAAGAAGAATTCACAACAGCTCAGCGGATTGAGTCGCTAAAAGATCTCTTCCCGGTGTTCCTGCTTATAACACTTGTCCTAGGCGGCATTTACGCAGGACTTACAACTCCGACCGAAGCAGCTGTAATCGGTGTTCTCGGCGCATTGACCATTGCAGTATGGTTTAAGAACCTGACTCTTGATAACTTTAAAGAGTCTCTACTCTCTGCAGTAAAAACAAGTGGTATGATCTGCTTCATCATTTCCGGAGCGGCATTTCTGTCACAGGTTGTCGGGTTCCTGGGGATTGCCACTGCGCTGAGTAAATACATTGGGACACTTAACCTGTCTCCATACATGCTCATATTAGTGCTGGGCCTGATGTACGTAATGCTGGGAATGATTCTCGACGGTATCTCTATCGTAGTCATGACCCTGCCCATTGTATTGCCTATCGTTATCGCAGCTGGATTTGATCCCCTTTGGTTCGGTATCTTCGTGGTTTTCATGGTCGAATTATCACAGGTTACACCACCAGTTGGCTTTTCCATCTTCGTCATCCAATATATCACTCAAGATGATGTAAAAGACATTCTCAAAGCAACATTCCCGTTCTTTGTAATAATGGTGCTCATGGTAGTTCTGGTGACCGTATTCCCTGAAATTGTTTTTACCTGCCAGAAAAATGATCGGCTCATAACAGAATCGAATTATACAAA
>JMSU01000243.1_pt1 | contig 18036 bp, 13 predicted proteins | sample 179011 | NCBI WGS metagenome assembly JMSU01 (sample SAMN02769580, study PRJNA246767) | bioreactor metagenome | isolation source: Culture-1 Bioreactor ArsB derived from microbial biomass from the upper 2 cm... | place: Germany: Bremen | collected day 87 after inoculation
ATTTTGACCTCGAAGTTACCAACATAACCGTTAACTTCTTCAATCTCAGAATAAGCATGAAGAGTGATGTTGGGATGCTGGGCAACATCAACCATGCGGGGGCCGAGAACGCAACTGGAGCAGTCCACTGTGGGGAATGTCTTATCCAGTTTTGCCATCTTACCACCGATGGAAGAGGTCTTTTCCACCAGAATAACTTCAAGTCCGCCGTCTGCGCAGTCGAGTGCTGCCTGAATACCGGCAACGCCGCCGCCGACGATCATGACTTTTTTATTCATATCAAATGATTTGGAGAACAAAGGCTTGTTGTTGAGCAGCTTAGCCGCAGCCATGCGCACCAAGTCGACAGACTTGTTGGTGTTTGCTTCGCGGTCTTTACCGATCCAGGAAACATGTTCCCTGATGTTAGCCATCTCGAACAGGTAGCGGTTGAGTCCCGCTCTTTCCAGTGTTTTACGGAAAGTGGGCTCGTGCATTCTTGGTGTGCATGATGCCACAACCACGCCGTCGAGATTATGTTCTTTAATCGCTTCTATTATTCCATCCTGTCCGGGTTCGGAGCAGGCGTACATTGTATCTGTTGCGAAAACAACACCGGGGAATTCCCGAGCAGCCGCAGCAACGGCGGCTGTGTCTACGGTTCCTTCGATGTTTGTCCCGCAATGGCAGACAAAGACTCCGATTTTCATTTAAGTCTTCTCCTTAGCAGGGTTTCCGCTACTTTTTTTCTTCACTGCCGATGGCATTGATTGCTTTGCGAGGGCTCACACAGAGCTTATCCATTCCCAATTCCTTCTCGTCCATTCCCAGAGCCAGCCCCATGAGCTGAGTGTAATAGAAGATCGGAATATTGTGCTTGGCACCTGTCGCTGAATTGACCTGACTCTGACGTAGGTCAAGGTTCATCTGACACAGGGGGCAGGCGGTAACCAGTGCATCAACACCGAGGTCATCCGCTGCATCAAGCAGCTTGCCGGAAAGAGTCATTACAACATCTTTCCGCGGGATACCGAATGAAGCACCGCAGCATTCAACTTTCAAAGGAAAGGGCAGAACTGTGGCACCCATGGCTTTCATTATGTTATCCATGGCCATAGGGTGTTCCGGATCATCAAAATTCATGACTTCCGGAGGACGGTTCATAATGCAGCCGTAGTAGGCGGCAACTTTCAGTCCTTTCAGCGGTTTTATTGTTTTTTTCTTGAGTGCATCAAGACCCAGATCTTCTACCATTATCTGCAGTACGGATTTGGTAGTAACACCGCCCTTGTAAGGAGTGTCCAGCAGGGCGTTGACCTTTTCGCGCATTTCATCGTTTTTCATACGACGTTCTGCGGTTTTGAGGTTGGTCAGACAGCTGGGACAAGGAGTGACCGCAGTATCCAGATTCATGCCTTCAACCAATTGCAGGTTGCGGGCAGAAAGCGCGCTGGACAGGGTGTGATCAACTGTGTGGGCGGGAGTGGAACCGCAACAGCTCCAGTCCGGGATGTCATTCAGCATAATGCCCAGTTCTGTACAGACTGCACGAGTGGACATATCATATTCCATAGATGTTCCGGTGCCGGAACATCCGGGGTAGTAAGCAAATTTTAAGGAATCACTCATTAGCGGGACCCCTCTTTGAACCGTTTAAAGATTTTAGCAACCTCTTCTTTTCCCTGAATCTGATTGGGTTTGAAATGCATCTTGCCTTTAGGCAGGATTTTGGGCCCCAGATCAAGATCGGTCCAGAATCTTCCTGTTTTAGCAACATAAGCTGCAAGAAGACCTACTTCGAACACGCGTCCATTGTTTTCAACGGAGTCAAGGAAACTGTCCCAGAATGTTTTGACAGTAGGTACCGGCGCGTAACCCTACGCGGCGGGCCATATGTCTTAAAACATCCATGATGTGTGCAACATCAATATTATTCGGACATCTTGTTGTGCATGATTCGCATGTGGCGCAGAGCCACAGGGATTTCGATTTCAGGACAGTTTCTTTCTGTCCTGCTTGAGCTAGTCGCATGATCTTGCTTACCGGGATGTCATACACAAATGTGTAGGGACACCCGGCGGTACAGTTGCCGCACTGGTAGCACAGCGAAAGATCCTGCCCGCTTTCTTTTTCGACCTGTCTTACAAAATCGGCGTCGTAAGACTTCGTAATATTAACTATTCCCATAAATGAGTAGCCGCCTTTCCTCTTGTAAAGTTCGGTGGAGCGAACTTTAGGTCTGTTAGATTGGCTTGAATTAAAAAACAGAGGGTGGACTATTTAAGATGACGTATACTGCCAGATTATGCATCCCTACTGCAAGTGGTATTAGCCGACAAATTAGCTGAATGTAGTTTTACTCCTTTTTCCCGGTAGTTAGCGTGTTTATTTTTGCTGGAATCCAAAGCATTCGCATTGATTTGTACAAAAAATGCTCTTTAACTTAAAAAATTTTTGGGAAGATAATCCAAATAATATTTGTGTCAAGGGGGATTGTTGATTCTTCCCCTAAGGGGGAGGGTTGTGATTGTTGAGTTCTACAAGGGGGGCTGATGATCGGGTTGGACTAAGTTGTATTCTTTATTGTTATTAAAATTACAACAGTTAGCCTTTTTGAAAGCTTTTCCCCTTCACATAACTGAATAAAAAGCGTAAACAACTAATGTTAAGTATAAAAGAGAACTTTGTTCTATGGTGTTCTTGCAGTTGGGAAAGTGCAGTGGATACTTGTTGCAGGGCGCGGGTGCTATCGTGCAGGTTGTTACATCAAAACAACGGGGTTAGTTCTATGAGAGGAAGTGGGGTTACCGTTCGGGCCGGGGTATTTCTGGCGGTATTTGTTGTTTTTGGTTGTTCTATAGTGGACTACGCTGTCTCTGACTCAGCGACATACGTAGGGTCAAAAGCTTGTGGAGAGTGTCATGAAGAGGAATATAGCAACTATAGCAAATATTCCAAAAAAGCACATTCCAGTAAAAGTGTAAAAATTATGGCTTCTGACCTTGCTGCTGATGAGCTCAAGGAATGTTATGCCTGTCATGCAACCGGGTATGGTAAGCCCGGAGGGTTTGTTTCGTACGAGGAAACTCCTCATCTCGCTGAAGCCGGCTGTGAAGTTTGTCACGGTCCCGGTTCTCTTCATTCCGAAGACGGTGATCCTGAGCTTATTAAACGGAAAATGACAATTGAAGAATGCGAAACTTGTCATAATGCAGACCGAGTAAATAATTTTAATTTCAAGCCGCTGATTTTCGGCGGTGCACACTAAGGGGGCAGTATGAACTTTATTAGAAACTCCCTTGGTAACAAAGTCTTAGTGCTGACTTCGCTTTTAACATCGATAGTTTTTATTCTTCTTTTTCTCGGGAATTCTTATTGGCAGAAGAATTCCATGATGGAAGAAATGAAGAAGACAGCCCACCGTTATGCAGACATGTTGCAGCTCGCTATCAGAGAACCCATGGCAAAGGGTGACAATACTGCAACTACGGAAAAGTTTGCTACTGTTTCCGATAACTATAAAGACGTTGAAATTTATCTGACTAACTATAAAGGGAACATCACTTATTCCACAACAACTCGTGATATCCGTTCTGATTTAAATAGAAAGTTTGACAATCCTGAGATTGACGATTTGTTCGGACGCAGCCTTAAAGAACCGATTAAAGAAGGTATTCTTACTAAGCTTAATGGTAAGGATGTTTTTGTTGAAGTTGAAACCATTAAAAATGAGAAACGTTGCTATCATTGCCATGGTCGCAGGCAGCCCATTTTGGGAGCCTTGATGATGGTTCAGGATGTATCGCCACAGTTTGCAACACTGCATGAGTCTCAATACAAAGGTGCAGCTCTTTCCTTTGGTGGATTTATCACACTTCTTGCCGCGCTGCTTTTTTTCATGCGTAGGTCTATTGTCAATCGAATCAAGACTATCTCCGATGCTACTGACGAATTTATCGAGGGCAACCTTGATGCCGATTTTAAAGTGGACAGTACTGATGAGCTTGGTTCTCTTGGTGAACATCTCGGCGAGATGTCCAGACAGATTAAAGACCAGCTGGTATATAACAAGGGTGTATTGAACGGAATAACCGTTCCCATGTTTGTTACTGATGAGAAACAGAATATTGATTTTGTAAACGCTCCCATGCGTGAAATAATGGATTTGGATGAGTCTTCGATACTTGGCACTTTTGTAGGTGATTATTTTATTAAAGACGGAGAGCCGTTAACTGCGCAAGCTGTTGCCACAGGGGATTGTCCTGAAGGTTTGCTACGGTACACTAGAAAAGACGGAATTGAATTCCCGCTTCGTTATCAGGTTTGTCCTTTGCTAAACGCTGAACAGGAAACTGTTGGTGCTATTGCGGTAATGGTTGACCTTACTGAAGAAGAAGCAAGTCGTAAGCATATAGAACAGCAGCAGGAAGCATTACTTGAAGTAGCTAACGAGGTTACGGCCGTTTCTAAAAATCTGCTGAGTCACTCTGAAGATTTATCCTTGCAGATGAACGAGCTTACCGCCGGTGTTGATACCACTGCTATGCAAACCGGGCAGGTAGCAACAGCCATGGAAGAAATGAATGCAACCGTTTTAGAAGTTGCTCAGAATACCGGAGAAACAGCTGAAGCTTCCGAAAGGGCGAATACCGTTGCCCGTGACGGTGGAGGAGTTGTTTCCAACACTGTCAGTGAAATTCATCTTGTCACTGAAACTACGGATAAACTCTCCAGTATGTTGGCTGACCTTTCGGATAAAGCTGAAAATATCGGCGCTGTTATGTCAGTTATTAATGATATTGCTGACCAGACGAACCTTCTGGCTCTGAACGCAGCTATTGAGGCTGCCCGGGCAGGTGAGGCTGGACGAGGTTTCGCAGTAGTTGCTGATGAAGTTCGTAAGCTTGCGGAAAAGACTATGTCGGCAACCAATGAGGTTGAAACTGCTATCAGTCTTATTCAGCAGGGAACGAATGATGTTGTCTCTGAAATGGACGGTGTTCGAGGGCGTGTTAACAACACGGTCAAAATGGCTGAAGGTGCCGGTGGGGTTCTTGATGAAATCGTCACTGAGTCTGACAAGATTGCAGACATGGTCCGGGCTATTGCCACCGCAGCAGAGCAGCAGTCTGCTACCAGTGATGAAGTCAACAACAGCGTTACCGAAATTAACGGCCTGTCTCAGGCTCTTTCTGAAGGAATTCAGAATGCAAATGCCGGAATTCAGGAAGTTGCAGAAATGGCTCAAAAATTAAGCCATCTCGTAGAAAGATTTAAGTAGCTATAAATACTTACACGTTAAAGCCCCCTCTGAATTTTTAATTCAGAGGGGGCTTTTTATTGAACAAAAAGTGTTGATTACGGAAAGAAAACTTTATTTTGACGAGAGAGTTATTTATCTAATTTTTCGATAAGCAGCGGTTCCGGGTGTTTCTTATTCCGTGCCAGTCTAAGAGCGTCCTTTCTGCATTTGTTGGTACACACTCCACATCCCATGCATTTTTTGGGATCTATGCGCATACGCTTATCGCGTACCTGCATAGCCCCGAAAGGACAGTATTCCATACATTGCCCACAGCCGATGCACTTATGTGGATCAACCACTGCGATGTAACCGGACGGAACCAGCATAGGTATCCCGTTGCGCATGGCTTCCATGGCTCCGCAGCAGCACGGGCAGCAGTTGCAGATGGCGTAAAATCTACCGAGCATAACATCCTTAAAAAATGCATGATGTACATGCCCTCTGGCATTTTCAGCTTCAAGAATGCGAATGGCTTCATCCTCTGTTATGCGCCTTGCTTTTTCCTGATGGTTTTTTTCTACAAATGATGCAAATGGTTCTCCCATGATCAGGCACACATCCATAGGGTGGCATGGGTTTTCGCGTGAAGCCCTGCAAGGGCATTCAAAGGCAACAATATGATCTGGGTGCTGGAGGACAATATCTCTGGCTTTTTCAAAAGGCAGAACTCTTTCCGGCACAGTTGTAGCTATATTCTTATTAATCTTAACTAGCTTGATAGCTTCGTCAGTTGGGATGACTTTTCCATGATAGGTTTGGGCAAAATCATTTTTGAGTTGCTGCCGTTTTTCTTTATCGTCAGGGGAGGCAACGAGACTGGAAAAAAAATCTGCGATAGGGGCAAGGTTGTTTTCTCCAAGGGCGGCACCTATGTAAGCCTTGGGCCATCTTATATACATGTAGCCATGAAGAACATCTTTCATGGTCATGTTACGGTCCTCGAGTGCTTGTTTGAGAAAATTGCCGGTTGCAGTGTCCGGCATAAATTTGTGCAAAACTTTTTTCATGGTTTTTCCTCTTATAAATATAATTACCAGAGCCCCAAAAAATAGTACAGTTCTTCCATAAGTAACTTCACATCTTTATGGTGTTATGCCTATTCTTTCCTAAACACAGATAGCATTTTTTGAGCAGTTGAACGGGAGTGACCTCGATGGACATAACAGTGCGAAGACATGGTGATACGGTTGTTGTTTGTATGGGGGAGAGGATTGATGCCTTCGGGGCCGCAGAATTAGATAAAGTTCTGGATGATCTGTTTACTGACGAGAATCTTGCCTGCATGGCTTTTGATATGAATGATGTGCGGTATCTAAGCAGTGCTGGAATCAGGACAATCGTGCGGACTTTGAAAAAACTACGTATTCGTAATGGGGACTTGGCTCTCTGCGGTCTTCAGTCATATTGCAAGAATGTTCTGGATACGGCCGGAATGAGTCGTTCACTCAATATTTTCTCCGGGCGTAGTGAAGCAATGGGATATTTGCAGTCTGTGCACTGGGAGCGTCAGGCCTTGAAAAATTGGGATAAGATGGAGCTCATGGACTCACCCATCGGGAAATTCCGTTTTATTCCAGGGGAAAATACTCAGGCCGATGTAAAGGTTATCGGTTCTGTTGCAGATATTTTCCATTCCCGTGTTGACGAGTCCCGCATGTTTTCTCGTCGTTTTTCTCAAACTGAATATTCCATCGGCGTTGGCGGACTTGGGGAAATTCCTGATGATTATATGAAAATGTTAGGGACCATGATAACTATCGGTGGAACAATGGCGTGGCTGCCCACTGATGGTCACGATTTAGCTGATTTTCTTGTCCCGCAGAATGACACTGGATCTGTTCTGATCAGAACTCCTTTTAATCTGTCTTTGGCTGGCGGATTTAATGAGTATATCATGTTTGAGTCTTCTGAGGAGGATGGGACTACTATTGATAAATTATATAGGGGACTGTTTTTACTTGCGCGTAGAAGGCGTAGAGATTTTAAGGGTGTTATGGGGGTTGCTGCATGGATGCATACCAGTGAACTGTATGCTGCAACTTTGATTAAATCACCAATCAGGGAATATGCTCCTGAGAATAAAAAGGCTATCAATGACCCCGCTAATAGCGAAAACTGGATGCGGCGTGATGTGCTTCCAAGGTATAGGGATGTCACCTGCCTGGCTTGCGGGGTAGGAGTTGATCTTTCCTGTGACTTGTCCGTTTTTGATCAGTCCGGTTTGTATGCTGCGTTTTACATAGACCCGGCTACAGCGGGAGATAAAGGGCAAATTCTTAATAATCATGGGGCCGTTTTTGAACAGGTCGCTATGCCGGATAAAATGGTCTGTCTTGATAAAATGGTCAGGCAGGTAACAGCTAAAGCTGAATTTAAGGACATGCGTAAATTGCGTGACAATACCCGTGTCACTCGGGCTTTTCTCGGAGTCAGTTATACCCAGAAACTGGTTCGCGATACTTCCGGCTGGCAGGGAACTGCTGCAGAAATGCCGGTAAATAGAAATATTGCGGAAAAACGTTATCGGAAAGAGTCTGAATTTCCTACCATTTCGGAAAAAAGAGAAGCTGAACTTAGCAAATTCCAGCAGTTTCTTGAAGCTCAGCAGGCAAAGCTTGGCGTGGACAAAAAGTAAAGAGTTATTTGGGATAGTGGAATAATCGTACTATTCCCTCATAATAAGTTGTGTTATTGTCGAATCTGTTTGCGTTATAAATATTCATAAAAAATAAATGGTTATTGTACTGCAAGTCCAAAGGAGGAACTATGCAGCTTCGTTTTATTCTGTTGATAGGGTTTTTGTTGCTATCATCTACTGCTTTAGCCGCTTCAAATACAATTAAAGTCGGTGTGTTGTATAATCTGACTGGAGGCATGGCTGCAATTGATCAGCCTGGTCTACACGGTATGGAGCTGGCTAAAGACATAATTAATAAAGAAGGCGGGGTGCTTGGTAAAAAACTAAGCCTCGTAATTTCTGATTGCCGTTCAAGTCTCGATTCTACCGTAATGGCTTCTCAGATTTTAGCCGGTCAGGACGATATGACGGCTGTTGTGGGCCTTAACGATACAGATTATGTTATGGCTGCTGCTCCGGCAGTAACTGCCAGAGATATTGTATTCATCACTTCCGGAGCAACTATGCAGAATCTTCCATATATGTATGGGAAGAATTTCTTTATGGCTGCCTTCGGCGATAATATGCAGGCCCGGGCTGTGGCTAAATTTGCAAAGCGGAGACTCTCTACGGAAAAGTGTTTTGTGGGCACTGATATTTCTAACGAGTTTACTAAAACCCTCTCTAAATATTTTAAGCGTAGATATCGCAAGTATGGTGGCAAAATTATTGACGAAGTCTGGTATAGCTCAGGGGGTGGCAATTATCCTTTACCTAAAAAGGGAGAAGATGTGCCGGACGTTTTGTTTATGTCTTCAATTCCGCCGGATGCACCCAAATATGTGACTGCTGTTCGCAGTGCCGGGTATAATCAGCCTATCGTTTCCGGGGATGGTTTTGATACTCCCGAACTGAATGATATTCCCGCTGAATATGCTCATTCAATATATTTTGCCACTCATGTAGCTCTTGATAATCCAGATCCAATGGTACAGGAATTCGTTGACAGTTATGAACGCACATTCGGTGATAAACCTAAATCCGGTTTCGCCGCTCTTGGGTACGATACAATTATGCTGCTGGCTCATGCTATTGAAAAAGCCGGAAGTGCAGAGCCAGAAGCTGTACGCGAAGCTTTGACAGCCACTTCGGATTTCAAAGGAGTGACCGGAGAATTCAGCTATCCTGAAGGAATGCGTGTTCCCAGAAAAAGTGTCGATATTGTAAGATATTCCAATGGAACTTTTTCCTTTGTGGAGCAGATTTCCCCCAACTGATAAAGGGGATGATAAACAAACTTTGCACGGAGATTTAAATGGAATTCAATGTAGTAGTTGATCCTGCATCTGCATGGTCTGCAGATACGGTAATTTTTTTTGCATTTAAGAAATCTGATGATTACCTGCCAGGATTTACTTCATGGATAGCTTCTGATGCTGATTGGGTTGCAGGTTCTCCTGCTCTCAGTGATTTTTCTGGAGAACTGGGTAGCACTACTATTATCTATGGTTCTGGGACCTCTATTCAGCGTGTTATGCTGGTCGGTTTAGGGCCTGAAGAAAAATTTGGTGTTGAGCAGTTTTCACAGGCTGTGTCTGCTGCTTTTCAGAAGTCCCGGGAACTTAAGTTTCGCATTCTTGGTGTTCCCCTTCAGGCATTTGAAGGGATAGTGCTTGAAGACCGCTATGAACATTTTGTCGCGGCGGCAATTGATGGGCTTTATTCGTTTGATCAGTTTAAAACTGAAAAAGATGATAAAAACGAACTGCCGAAAACGGTGAGATTTCTTTCAGAAGAAGAGCCTACCGAACACTTTTTAGAATCAATTGCCAAGGGGCGGGCTGTAGGTATGGCAACCTCCTATGCTCGTGACTTGGTTAACCTACCTCCCAACGTCGCAAATCCTGTTTATCTTGCTGATGAAGCAAAAAAAATGGCCAAAAAGTATGGATTCAAATTCAAGGCCATGAAACGCAAGGAAATTATCGACAAAGGCATGGGAGCTTATGCTTCTGTTTTTCGCGGTTCAGCGGATGAACCACGTTTGATTACTCTTGAGTATTGTCCCAAAGATATGGAAGGCCAGAAACCATTGGTTCTGGTTGGAAAAGGGGTAACATTTGATACCGGGGGGATTTCCCTGAAGCCGACCGGCTTTATCGAGGATATGAAATGCGACATGGGCGGTGCGGCAGCAATTCTCGGATTCTTTCAGGCTCTTGGCGAACTCAAACCGGAAATACCGATAGTAGCTATCCTGCCATGTGCCGACAACATGCCGGACGCATCCGCTACCCGTCCGGGAGAAGTTGTAACCGCCTACTCCGGTAAGACTGTTGAAATCCTTAATACCGATGCCGAAGGGCGGCTGCTCTTATGCGACGCCCTTGCTTATTCCAAGCAGTTTGAGCCTGCCGCAATCATCGACCTTGCCACCCTGACTGGCGGTTGTATTATTGCATTCGGATGGAGTGTCGCCGCAGTAATGGATAACTCTCCAAAGTTGCAGGACCTTATTATAGAATCGGGTAAAAGCGTAGGGGAAAGGTTTTGGCCTATGCCCCTATGGGATATTTATAAGGAAGAATTGAAAAGCGAAGTTGCAGATATTAAAAATATAGGTTCTCGCGAAGGCATGACAATTCATGCCGGAATGTTTCTCAAAGAGTTTGTTCCCGAGAATGTTCCCTGGGCTCATCTGGATATAGCTGGTCCGGCATGGAGAAAGAAAAAAACTCCGGCAGGTGCCGCTGGCGGTTCTGGATTCGGTGTACGGACTCTGGTTGAAATCGTAACCCGCATTGATCTGGAAGATATGTAGTTAGATTATTTCAATGAATTAAGGTCGTTTATGGATAATTGTTTGAGGATTGTGTTTTTATATTGTTAGTGAAAGGTCTTGGTTTAAACAGTTCTTACTTGATATCTTAAAAAAGAAATGGGTAGTCACTATACTAAACAGTGACTACCCATTTTTTTTGACTGGTTGCGCAGAGAAGCCCAGAAAGGCAAGTTTAAAATCTTTACCTCCAGCCTCTGCCTGTGTTGCTGAAAATTTCTGTTATGCGGATACTTTTTACGGGTTTGAATTTGTTATCCCGTGCATCTTGGGGATTTTTGCCGATACTTTCGTAGATGGTTTCAATGTATTTAAGAAGTCCAACCATCCCTTTTTTTTCAGAACTTGTTTTTTTAACCACACATTTGACACTGGCGGGGTCAATGGAATGATAGCGGGCAAGATAGTTTCCGTCTGGCTGCAGGATCATTTCCATATTATGAAATCCCTTGATGTGGCTTCTGTTGAGTTTGTTAACCCAGCTTGCTGCAAAGATGCGGAAATTGTCATGCTCAGCTTTGCTGGCAAGAGTTGAAGCCTGCGCCGCTGCTGCGGTGAGGGTTAAAATAAAAAGTAAAACTAAAATTTTATTAGCAAGTTTCATTAAATTCTCCGAATTGAAATGGGGTGGAAAGGTTACCCTATCCACCCCATCATTACTCCTGATTAATCTTTAATACAAGATACGGAAAGGAGATTTTACGGGCATTACTGCCTAAGTTGCTAATCTTCTACATCAATTTCAACACGACGGTTAAGCTTGCGGCCTTCCTTGGTGTTGTTGTCGTACTTCGGATTACCTTCGCCATATCCTTTTACCTGCAGGCGATCGGCTGAAATACCGTTCGCTGCCATCCAGTCGGCAACAGATTTTGCTCTGCGCTCAGACAGGCCCTGGTTGTAGGCTTCAGGACCGGTGGAGTCGGTATGTCCGCCAATCATAACTTTAAGATTGGGGTACTCTTCAAGCATTGTTGCTGCTTCAGTGAGTGCCGGAATCATTTCGTCGGTGATCTGGTATTTGTCAAAACCGAAGTTGAAGTTACGGAAAACGATTTTTTCCTGAACAGGCACAACAGGAACTACAACTACTTCTTCAACAACTTCAACGATAAGTTCCTCTTCCTGAGTATAGAAGACATCCTGAGCGAATTTGTCCAGAACAGCTTTATCACTGAGTGCGGAAGCTTCAACAAAAACTCCGCAAGGAGTGAGGGAAGCAAGGCGTTTCAGAGTTGAGATTCCTTTGGGTGTGTCTGCAACACTGATTACGTGCAGGCAGAAACGGTCGCCATATTTTTTAGCCATGTCTGCAACGACAACAGCGGGATTTCTACCGGAGTTGGTCAGGCCGTCAGAAACGAAAATAACTGCGAATTTACCACTCCAGTTTTTCAGAACTCCGTCCAGCTGTGAGAAGCCTTTACCCATGGGAGTGGCCTGAAAGAAAGCCAGATCAGAAGGAACAGAGGCAAGACCTCTTGCCATTGCACCCCTGCTGAAAGTTCCCTTGGGAGAATAGGTTGCAAGTTCAGGCATTGTGTACAGAGCAGACTGATAACCCAGTTCGGGGACTACGCTGTTGAGCTTTTTAAGTGCATTGAGCGCAGAAATGATTTTAGGGTTGCCTGTAGATTTATAGCACTGGGCCATAGAAGGAGATGTATCCACAAAATATGCGAAAGCATCAACTTTGGGTTTCAGGATAATTCTTGATTCTGCAGAAGCCATGGAACCAAGTGCCATGAAAGCGATCAGTGTGAGAGCCAGAACGGATAACATTTTTTTTCCGTACATATGATGATTCCTCCAGTCTGTAAGGTTAACGGTTACAAGAAATTTGTGTGCTCTTATAGAATTAAGCCATTAATATGCCTTAATCAACAAATTTATATTATTTTTTGGTGTCTTCACTCTTTATTTGTCAAAGCAAAATGTTTTTCCAGCATAATTTTAAGAATGGTCCGGTCGGTATCGATCATACCTTGGGTTGATAAAGTTCCGATGTTCTGCATGGTTTGTTCCGGTGAGGTTCCGATGATGCCGTCTGTGGAGTGAACATTAACACCGTGCACGGCAAAAAGCGCAGCCTGAACCGATGTTCCCGCTGCAGTGGCCAGCTTTAAAGCACAGCCTGACTTGGCCCCGTCACAGATGATTCCGGCCAGGTCTTCAGTTAAATTCGTGATTGCTCCGGCCATTTGTGTTGTGGTCCCCCCCATGAGGTAAGTAATCCCAGCAGTTGCTCCAGCCCCCGCCGCCACTGAGCATCCGCAGACAGCGGAAAGGCGTCCTGTCTGTGCTTTAACGTAAGCTGTAACAAGATGGCTGAGGGCAATGGCTTCCAGCATAGTTTTTTCATTGCAGTCTACAAAATCACTCACAGCATAGATCGGTAGTATTGCAGTCAAACCATGGTTTCCTGATCCGCCTGAACTCATTGCCGGAAGTTTAATTCCGCCCATGCGGGCATCAGATGCTGCCGACGTGATGATTCGCGCGGAAAGGATCATGTCGCGGGACAGGATTTTAAGTCGGGCCAGTCTTTCCAAAGTCAGACCAACGCCAAGCCCTGATCCGTGCTTGAGGCCGTAGTCGGCAAGGCGCATGTTGTAGGTGATTCCCTCTTTTAAAAAAGCAAAATCGTCGTCATCAAGTTCATCTATCATGTCAACAAGATCATCAAGAGATAGCTCTTTAATGTATTCTTCAAGCTTAGATACATCTGCCTGATGAGCTTGCTCTGCCTTTACCAGTGTTGAATTTGTTACCGGCTGACCGTCCATCGTCAGGCGGGTTATATTGTCGTGCACTGTTTCAATGACAGCTTCTACAATATGCTTATCGTATGTCAGCTGAGCGCGGACATAGATGCCGTGGTGGTTTTCAAGCAGGTTAACCTGAACTGGATTTTCTTCTTTGTACTTGCAAGCCTTTTCTACGCCTGTCTTATCAAGTGGTTCCAAGACCTCAAGTCCCAGTGAAGGATCACCACACAGAGCTCCAAGCGCGGCAGCAGTATCAAGACCATTGAGGCCGCCTGTTCCCGGAATCATGACAGCCAGTCCGTTTTTATAAATATTTGGATCAACCCAGACCTCTATTTTTGAGGGCTGTTCTTCTTTCATGACAGATGCAGCTGCAGCAGTAGCAAGAGCAATGGCAACAGGCTCAGTGCAACCAAGAGCTGGTGAAACTTCAAGATGTAGAATTTCTTTTACGGAATAACTCATTATTTTCCTTTTGGTAATTGGATTAAGCTACAGTCTTTATAGATATTGTGTCTGGTAGATAAACAGTTGTTTTATAAAAAGTCTAGAGAAACTCATAATGATTGCTGTTCGTAAACAAATATAACATGACTATGAGCGGAATCAAAGACTAAAAAATGAAATATAGAGAAGTCTTTTGTCTGTTGAAATTGAGATACATTTCTTTTTTAAGGTTTTAGGAGTGGTCTATGACAATGTTTGTTTAGGTTTTACTGTGTGTATAGCAATGTAGATTGTCTGTTTAGCATAAAAATATAATGTAAAAAAATAATAATGTATAAAAATAAAATGTATGTTTTTCATTTTTAGGGGTAAGTGTGCTGTGAATTGTTGTTCTTGTGACAGTGTACAAAACTTTTTCAATCATTCATTTTTTGCACCGATTTACTGAATTCTCAGCCTGTTATTGCTGTAAGTTGAGTTGGAGTAGCGTTTATGCTCTGTTTAGAACTATCAATTTTTTTAGATAAATATCAATGTAAGTTGATCTATTCATATAATTGTAGTTGAAAAGTATCAGAAAAATAAGTAACATCCGGCATCTTGAATTATGTGATACTACAAATAGTTTGTTATATCTGTTTAAAATAGTTGGAGAACTGATTTATGTATATTGTAACTGGCGGAGCCGGATTTATCGGCAGTGCCATGGTTTGGAAATTAAACCAGATGGGGATCGATGATATTCTTATCGTTGACAACCTTGCTTCTACCGATAAATGGAAAAATCTGGTCAATCTTCGTTACGAAGATTATGTGCATAGAAATCAGTTCTATAAGCTTATTCTGGAAGGGGACGATCCCTTTGAAACTGACGCTGTTATCCACATGGGGGCATGCTCTTCTACTACTGAGCTTGATGCGGACTTTCTCATGGAGAACAACTACCGCTATACCCAGATGCTCTGCCGTTTTTGTCTCAACCATGATGTGAGATTCATTAATGCTTCAAGCGCCGCGACATATGGTGACGGACGTTTTGGTTTTGATGACAATCATGACGGTATCGATCGGCTCCAACCCATGAATATGTATGGCTACTCAAAGCAGCTTTTTGACCTCTGGGCTAAGCGCGGCGGAGTTCTCGATAAACTTGTCAGTCTTAAATTTTTCAATGTTTTCGGGCCGAACGAATATCATAAAGATGATATGAGAAGTGTCATTTGCAAGGCTTTCAGCCAGATAGGCGAAACCGGAGAAATGAAGCTTTTTAAATCATATAAAGAAGAATACCCCCATGGCGGGCAGAAACGTGACTTTGTGTACATCAAAGATTGTGTAGACGTTATGTGGTGGTTCTTGCAGAACCCGGATAAGAACGGAATTTTCAATATTGGAACCGGGCAGGCCCGTGAGTGGAATGAGCTTGCAAGGTCTGTTTTCGCAGCCATGAATGTGGATCCAAATATCAGTTATATTGAAATGCCTGAATCTATTCGTGATAAGTATCAGTATTTTACACAGGCCAATATGGATAAACTGGTTGCTGCCGGATATGACAAGCCGTTTACTTCTCTGGAAGATGCGGCCAAGGATTATGTGCAGAACTATCTCGCTCAGGAAGATCCGTACCTTAAAAGCTAGTGGACATTTATTGTTTGCTTGAAAATGTAGAATATTAAAGGGCAGGTTGTTTTGAAATCAAGGTTCGCCATACTCGTAGTTTTACTCTTACTTTGCTTGCCGTGTGCAGTTTTTGCACAGGAGCAAATAAATGTGCCCATGACCGATAGTAAGGGCGTGGCTCAGAAGGGTGATGAGTGGAAATTTTCTGCGGATAAACTGGTTGTCGAGAATGACAGCGAGTATATGCAGGCATACGGCAACGTTACTCTGCGTAGCGGCGATAACTATATTAAAGCTGATTTTGCCCGTTTTTATAAGGCAACTAAATGGATTTACCTGCGCGGAAATGTAAAGGCGCAGATGAAAGGCGACTTTTACGACGCGGCTGAAGCTGAGTTCGACCTTAACAACATGGTCGGATGGCTTAAAAAAGGCCGCGTTTTTGTTGCCAAGCCTCATGTTTATTTTGAAAGTGAATTTATTGAGAAGCATAATGGTGCAACCTATAGCTTCAAAGATGCCAAGGTTACTGCCTGTAGCGGTGAAAACCCTTTATGGTCTTTCGAATCCGGCGAGGGTGATATCACCATCAACGGTTATGCCAGGCTTTGGCATTCAAAGTTCAATGTGAAAGGTGTGCCGGTAATGTACACCCCATACATGGAGCTTCCAGTCGCTCGTGAGCGTCAGTCCGGTCTACTTACACCGGAAGTGGGACAATCTGATCGACTCGGTGGAAAGATCAGCATCCCTTACTATTGGGCTATTAACGATGAAATGGACCTGACTGTTTATGGTGAATATCTCACCAAACGCGGTTTCAGACCCGGCGTTGATTTCCGTCATTCCGAGGACGCAAACACCAAGGGCCAGTGGCGTGGAGATTGGCTCTATGACGGTAAGGCTTATGATAATACTGATGATGCAGATAATGCATTTAAAAATGACGGCTTGATCCGACCCAACCATAACAGATGGTGGGTTCGTTCTAAATATGATGGTTACATAGGTTCTCCTGAGTGGCAGACTATTTTTGATCTCGATATCGCTTCTGATCAGGATTATCTGCGTGAGTATCGTACCGGACAAAATGGTTACGAAGAATCACGAGAAGGATTCCTTAAAGAATTTGGTCGTGACATTGCCACAGTGGATGCAACAACAAGAACAAGTACCGCTCTTGTAGCCAGAAGCTGGAATAACTATGCAATTTCCGGTTTGGCTCAGTACAATGAAAATCTGCTTTATCGGAATGATAACAATCCGTCATCCCAAGATCCTACCATTCAGAAGCTGCCGCAGGTTAACGCGTATGCCTTCAAGAGTAACTTATTAGGAACTCCGCTGGAGTGGCAGGGTGAGTTTCAGGGTGACTATTTCTGGCGTGAATATGGAACTACAGGCGGGCGTTTTGATATCCGTCCTGAACTCAGTATGCCTGTGCGAGCTGCCGGGGTGACTTTTATTCCCCGTGCAGGTTTTAGAGCTACTTCATATCTTGTTGATTCGTTTCAGAATGCCAGTGCGGATATGAGCCGGGATTCCACCCAGACCCGTTTTCTGGCAGATGCAGGATTTAGTGCGTTTACAGATTTCTTCAGAGTTTTTGACCTTGGGTCAGCTCCTGCTTTGAGCAAAGATAATGTTGGTAAAAGCAGTTGGACCCGTTTGAAACATAACATTATCCCCCGTCTTGAGTACTCATGGGTGCAGGATGATTCAAAGGGACAGACTAAACTTCCATATTTTGATTCTCGAGACCGTATTACTGAACAGAACGATGTTGTTTTCTCTCTTACCAACGTATTTGACCGCAGCAAAGGTACAGTGGTTATGGGGGATGACGGCAGCCCTGTGATGGAAGAAGCGTACCTTGAATTCTTGAGAGTCCGTCTTGAGCAGGGATATGATATTGATGAGGAAAACCGTTCTATAGAGCTTAGCGAATACGAACGCAGGCCTTTTTCAGATTTCATGGCTGAATTCATCGTTACTCCGCATGATTATGTGAAATTGACCTCACGCACATGGGTTTCCCCATACCTCGGCGATGTTACCGAACACGAGAATATCCTGAAGCTTTTCCATGATTCATATGGTGAAGTTGAGTTCGGGTATGACTATCTGCGCAAGATCAATGAATATAAACGCCAGCAGGATACGGATATGCAGATTGTCGAATATGGCATGAAGGCATACCTGCCCTGGGCAATGACTGTCGGGGGTAAATTTCGGGCAGATCTTAATGCTGATAGAGATCTTGAGAAAACATTTTCTCTTGGCTGGAACCACCAATGTTTTTTCATGGAATTTGTTGCATCCAAGACAACTGTTGACGAACGCTACAGTGTCAATTTTAATTTGATTAATATGGGGATGTTCTAAGAAGAATCAGCATCCTCAGCTCGTTTATAATCAAGCCTCCTGTCTGACACAGACAGGAGGCTTTTTTTTGTTT
>JMSU01000244.1_pt1 | contig 17945 bp, 20 predicted proteins | sample 179011 | NCBI WGS metagenome assembly JMSU01 (sample SAMN02769580, study PRJNA246767) | bioreactor metagenome | isolation source: Culture-1 Bioreactor ArsB derived from microbial biomass from the upper 2 cm... | place: Germany: Bremen | collected day 87 after inoculation
GTATAATCTTAAAATTATTAGTATTTTTTCAACTATGCCTTTATCTTTGTATCAACCTTTAATTTGGAATTTAGATAAACTCCACATATTATTATTACAGCACTTATAATTTTTATCAATGTAACATCCTCTTTAAGAATTATTGAAGATAGAATTATTGAAAATACAGGAACCAAGTTTATAAATGACATTGTTTTACTTGGTCCAATGGCTTTTATAGAAATTTGTTGAACTAGATATCCTATAACCGATGCAAAAACAGCCATATATAAAACTGAAACCCATCCCTTCCAAGTTACATTTGGAAGATATGTCATTGGTTTTTCAAATAGTACAAATGGAACCAATGCTACTAAACATACCAGAAAGCTATATGATGTTATTATTAGAGGAGAATACTTAGGCATAACTTTTTTACTAATTACACCATATATTGCCCAACATACTACTGCCAAGAGCATTATTATATCACCATTATTAAAGTTTATATTTTTTATGATCTCAAGTTTACCTTCGGAAATTGTTAGCATTACCCCAGAAAGAGCTAGTAATATTGCTCCTAATCTTCTAAACCCAAGTTTCTCTCCTATCATAACGGAAGCTAATAGAGATGTTATTAAAGGATTTGTAGCTCCAATCATAGCTGAATTGATTGCTGTAGTGTATTTAAGAGCCGTAAAAAACAGAGCATGATATCCGAACATGCCTATCATTCCTAATGCAATTATAGTCGGCCAATCGGATTTTTTTTAATCTCCAGTTTTTATCTTCGTATTTTATCATTATAGGAAAAATTATCACCGTAGCAAATAAAAATCTAAAAAAAGCTAAGGAAAATGGAGGGAACTCCTGCACACCAATTTTACCTGCAATAAATGCTCCTGACCAAAACAAAGTACACAAAATCATCAACATATAAATTTTCTTTTCATTCTTCAACCCAATCAATCCCCCATCGTAAAATTTCGATACATCAAGGCCATGTCTTTTTTAGGTGAGATTTTATTTTGTAAGCAAAGGCCCCAAAATAAAGATGTCATATATTATGACATCTTTATTATACTACTATATTTAATAGTTTTGCTCAAGGTAATTTAACCCGGATTATTCTTAGAAGATTTAAAACTCTGCTGTGCCCTTTCAAACTTTCCATTAATAATACGGGCTATAAAATAGATTTCACTAAAACTCATTAGTAATTGGTATGAACTCATTAATAACTTTGCTCTTTTTAATATTTCTAGCTTCATTCTCAGCTTGCTTTGAAAAGTATTCTTGGCTGTTAATTATCTCTTTACCTCTTTTGTCTATCCTTGAATAACTTCCATCTCTTCTAAGTACCCTTGCCTTTACTGTATCCTTCAAAGAGACATCAAGTATTTCCTTTATCACCAATCTATTATGTTTTTCTTCAACTGGAAATAATAGTTCAACTCTTCTCCTTAAGTTTCTTGGCATCCAATCGGCACTCGATAAATAGATTTGTTCATTTCCGTCATTATAGAAGTAGAATATTCTACTATGCTCTAAAAACCTTCCAACGATACTTCTAACTTTAATATTTTCACTTACTCCTGGTACCCCTGCTCTAAGGCAGCAAATCCCACGAACAATTAGCTCTATTTGAACTCCAGCACATGAAGCTTCATATAAAGCCTTAATGATTTTTTCATCTACTAAGGATTTCATTTTTGCAATAATCATTGCCTTTTTTTCCTTCCTAGCATTGTTAGCTTCTTGCTCTATTAAATCAACAAACTTACTGTCTAGCCCCGGAGCTATATCAACTTTATAAAAACCCGCATACTTTGAAAATCCCGATAGAGTATTAAACAATGCAGATATATCAGATCCAAAAAAAGGTTTGGAAGTAAACATCCCAATATCTGTATAAAATTTTGCAGTGACATCATTATAGTTTCCTGTGCCCATATGTACGTATCTTTTGATCCCATCCTCTTCTCTTCTAACAATCAATAACAACTTACAGTGGGTCTTCAACCCTACAAGACCGTAAATAACATGACATCCTGATTTTTCTAGGTGCTTTGCCCAGATAATATTATTTTTTTCATCAAATCTTGCTTTAATTTCAAGAAGTACTGTTACTTGCTTACCATTTTCAGCAGCCTCAGCCAGTGCTTTTATTATTGGTGAGTCACCACTAACTCTATAAAGGGTCTGTTTAATAGCTAGCACCTGGGGATCCTTTGCAGCTTTTTGAACCAATTCCACCACTGGATCAAAACTATGAAAGGGATGATGCAAAATTATATCATTTTCTTTAATAGCTTCAAATATATCTTCATAATTACTAAAAATAGGTGCTGGTTCTGGACTATGGGGCTGATACTTTAAATGCTCATATCCTTTTAGTGATGCAAATTTCATCAAGAATGTTAAGTCTAAAGGACCGGAAATTTGATAAACCCCTTCTCCTGGTACTTCCATTTCTTCTATTAGTATTTTTAGCAGCTTCTTAGACAATCCCTTCTCAACCTCTAGCCTAACAACGTTTCCCCATTTTCTTTTTCTCAATGATTGTTCTATTGTCTCCAATAGATCCTCTGCACCTTCTTCATCAACATCAAGGTCTGCATTTCTTGTGATTCTATAACAACCCATGTTTATAATTTCATATCCATTAAAAAGTGTACTTATAAACATCTTTATAACTTCTTCTAATAGAATAAAATACTTCTTGCCTTCCTTTTCAGGTAATTCAATAAATCTCCCTAGAACTGCTGGAACTTGTACTGTTGCAAAAAAATGTTCCTCAGAGCTTTTACTATCCTTTATAATTAATGAGATATTGAGGCTTTTATTCATTACAAGTGGAAATGGTCTAGTTGGGTCAACAACCATTGGTGTCAATACAGGATAAATATTTTTCCAGAAATAGTTATCAATATATTCTCTTTGATAATCATTCAATTCCTTAGATTTAAGAAAAAATATATTTTGCTTTTTTAGTCCAAGCAATAAAGAACGATTATAGCAATTGGATTGACTATGAACGATATTATGTACTCTTTGGGATATCTTTTTGATCTGTTGAGGCGGTGTGAGCCCTGATGGGTCTGACTTTGTAAATCCTGCCAATACCTGATCTCTAAGTGAAGCTACCCTCACCATGAAAAATTCATCCATATTTGAACTTGCTATTGAAATAAACTTCAGTCTTTCTAAAAGTGGGTTATCCTTATCTTGAGCTTCTTCAAGAACACGATTATTAAACTCCAGCCAACTTAGTTCGCGGTTTATATAGCATTTAGCAAAATCATTATACATATATTATCACCCTTTATGCTTTATTAGAGCCTTCATCCCAATAACTTCTTCAAAAAATCCTGAATTTTTCGTAAACGCCCATTTTTCAAGCAAAATATCACCCTTTGTTAAGGCCTTAAAGTATATTTCATCTTTATTATGCGAAATTTCTACATCCCTTATTTTCTGAAGATGAGTAATATCTAATGCATCGGCGATCTTAAGCATTGCACTAAGCTTTGATATTGTGATTTGATCATCATAATCCATTTTATTGTAGTTGTCATGAAATCTCTTAGGATTCTCCTCGTCATGATATCTTGCTATGTTAGCTATAATATTTAACTCTCTGTTAGAAAAACCCATTATATTTTGAGCTTTAATAATATCATATGTATATATATGATGTTTATCTAAATTAACAAATTTCCCTACATCATGTAATAATGAAGCCACCTGTAAATATAATCTGTCCTTTTCCCCAAGCTTATGCATTTTCTTTAGCTGATCAAAAATAGAGGCAGACAAATATTGAATATGGGATGCATGCTTTTCATCATAATTATATTTTTCACCTATATACTTAACTGAGCTAATTATGTCGTTTAAAAAGTCTTTCTTTCTAGGTGTGTCAAACCACTCATCAACCATTTCAGCTAAGATACCATGCCTAAGAGATACCATGGGAGCAAAAATATGCTTTGCTTTAGTAATATTTAAAAATCTTCTAAAAATAATAGTAGCTGGAAGCAGGGTTTGTGCTTCTGAATAATCTAAGCGAAAGGTATTTACTATTTGGTCTATAGATTTTGCAGAAATATCAGAATACAGCTTGTCTATATCTTTCTTATCAATTACTTTGCTTTCTCCTTTTATTTCATTACAATTACAAATATTTAGAATATTCCACAAGCCGCCACCCAGCCCTATAAAGTGCTTTATGTCCATTTTCTCTATTATTGACTCAATAAGATAGGTTTTGCTTTTAATAAAGCCTTCCATAATAATTGGAAAATCCAATGTTTGTCCCTCAAGATCAGATAATAATTCTCTAAGTCTTAATGAACCTACCTTCGTATAGGAAGTAAACCTTAGGTTACCATCCTTAAATGCTGAGAATTCTACACCTCCTGACCCTATGTTGACAACGAGCACACCTTCTTCTCTTATTTTTTTAGCATCCTTTAATTTGCTCCTAATAGCTTTAAAAGTTAAGAAGCGTTCTTCAGAGTTATTTATTATTTCAACCTCTAATCCAGTTCTCATTCTAATTTGTTCAATAACATAACTCCTATTGTCTGCCTCTCTAATACCGCTTGTAGATACAGCCCTGTAGCGTTTTATATCATATTCCTTCATAACCTTGGCAAATTTTTTCAGTATATTGCATGTTTCATGGATTGTATCGACATTAACTTTTCCATCAGAAAATGTATCTTTTCCAATATTTGTGTGCCGCCTTAATTCCTCAAGTATTGTTATTTCCCCTTGTCTGTTAATTTCAGCAACTACCATTCTGATATTATATGACCCAACATCAATAGATGAAACCGTTCTTATTTTATTTTTCATAGTCAACATGCTCCTTAGTATTATTTCCCATATATTTATTTTATCTGATTATTGACCTTACATACAATCTATTCATTAAATATAAATATATATTTAACCTAAACTTAACGAATTAAATCCCTTTTCTTTCTTTTAACTTTGCTCTATAATTTATATTTAATAAATACTTACCCAAATAGCATAAAATATATTAAGTATTTTTATATAAAATTTAAAAAAGATGAGGAGTTTTTATTATGAAAAAAATAGGAATTATAGATATCGGATCAAATTCTGTAAGATTAGTATTAGTCAAAATTGGTCATAAGGGTAGCTTTAAAATTTTTAATGATGTTAAGGAAAGTGTTAGACTAGGAATGGGAATGGATGATCATTTAGAGTTAAAGTCCGAGAGAATTGCAAAAGCAATAAAAACTTTAAGGATGTTTAAGAGTATGTGTGATGCTACATTTGTAGATGAAATTATTGCTGTAGCAACAGCAGCTGTAAGGAAGGCTAAAAATAAAAAATATTTTCTAGAGCGAGTTAAAGAAGAAACAGGAATAAATATTAGGGTCCTTTCCGGCAGTGAAGAAGCCTTCTTTGCATATTGGGGTGTTATAAATAGTATTGATATTGATAAAGGACTTATCATGGATATTGGTGGAGGAAGTACTGAGCTTATTTTAGTAGAAGATAGGAAGATATCCAATAGCATCAGCCTTCCCTTTGGCTCAATAAATTTAGCTCAAAATTTTAAGCTTAGTAACAATGTTAAAGAAAGTAATATTGAAGATTTAGAAGGTTTTTTAACTGATAATTATAGCAAAATCCCTTGGCTTTCCAAAACAAAGGGTTATCCTTTAATCGGTGTAGGTGGCACAATAAGGAGCATGGGAAATATTGTTCGCAAATCAAACAACTATCCCCTTGAGATTACTCACAATTTTAGAATGAAAAAAAACGACGTACATAAAGTATATAAGCTTGCACAGGAAAAGAATCTTCAGGAGAGAAAAAAAATCAAAGGACTTTCAAAGGATAGAGCCGATATTTTTGTTGGAGTTTCAGGTGCCGTATGGAATCTCTTTGGGTATTGCGAGCTAAAGAACCTTATTGTCAGTGGAAGTGGAATTCGAGAAGGAATAATCTATGATTATATCCACAATAATATTGAACCAGTAAGAGATGTTCTAGACTTCTCACTAAATAGTCTAATGAGTAAATATGAACTTGATACTGAACATGCAAATCATATCTATAAACTAACTAAATCTCTTTATGAGCAAATACTGGAAAAAGAAAATTTTTCAGTTGATATACACAAAATACTTAAAGCATCTTCACTTCTCCATGATTCTGGAATAAATATTAGATTTTATAATCATACTCAACATTCCTTTTATATGATTCTAAATGCAGGAATAAATGGTCTGACTCATAAAGAACTGCTTATGAGCGCCTTTATTGCAGCCTTACATAGAGATAAGAAGTTTAAGATTAATTGGTTAAAGTATAAGAGCCTCATTTCTAAGGAAGATATGGTGACTATAAGAAAGCTTGGTCTTTTATTAAGAATTGCAGAAAGCTTAGACATTTGTCTTGATGGAAAAACAAAGGCTGTGGAGTGCTGTGTAACCACCGATGAAGTAAGGATAAAAGTTATTTCAGATAAAAATGTCGAGGTTGAAATAAATCATATTCTAAATGCTTCTGAACAGTTCAAAAAAACATATCAGAAAAAGCTACTTATTGGGTAAATAAGATAAAACTAAGGGGCTATCTCATTATGAGGCATCCCCTTTTTGTTTTACTTCATATCAAATCCTTTGCTTTTTAAAAACTCCCCCATATGAGGTCTCAATTCCTTCTCCATTTTATCAGCCATTTGTTTTGACCAAGTTTCATCTCTTTTGCCTCTTGTCCTCTTTATGTAATATTCCCTCGCGATCTTATCATACTCTCTTATTCTCTCTTCATCCTTAGAAGCATCATATTTGTCTTGTTTATATACCACCTCTAGGGGTAAGCGAGGCTTTACATCTGGATTATGATTTGGATAGCCTAAACACATTCCGAAAATAGGATATACATTGCTAGGTAAGCTTAATAGCTCACTCATTTTGTGAGGGTTATTTCTAATTCCGCCAATGTAAACTCCTCCAAGTCCAATAGATTCTGCAGCAATCATTGCATTTTGTGCCACTAATGCAGTATCTACAGTAGCAATTATAAAAGATTCAGTAAACCCTTCTTTCATTTCTGTTTCATTCATTTTACAAGCTAGATCCAATCTATTTAAATCAGCACAAAATACTAGAAAGACTGGGCATTGCTCAACATAGAATTGATCACCACTCAACTCAGCAATTTCCTTTCTAGTTTCCATATTGTTCACTTTTATGATTGAATAAGCCTGAACGAAGCTTGAAGTAGATGCACATTGAGCTACCTCAATAATAGCCCTAATCTTTTCCTCGTCAACCATCTCGTCTTTGAACTTTCTAATAGATCTGTGAGATTTTAAAAGCTTCATTACTTCATTCACAAAATTTCCCCCTCTTAGACTCGAATTAAAATTATTTAAATGGAACCACTGTTTTTTCTTCTAACTTCTTTCCTTTTGCCCTCAAATAGTTCTTAAGCTTTTCCTTAGAAGTATTCATTATAAGCTCCTCAGGCATTTCAACCAATTTAAAGACCTCTATTGTTTTTTCAAAATTACCTACATCAAAGGAAATATGGGCATCACTACCTGCTACGACAAATACTCCATGTTCCTTTGCTTTTCTTGCGATCATTATACAGTTTTCTCTACTACCGCTTCGACCTGGATTTGTGAAAGTACTATTGTTTATTTCAATTATTTTGTTTCCTTTTTTAGCAGCTAACACAAACTCATCAATATCAATTGGGAATCTTGGATTTCCTGGGTGTGCAACTATATCTACATATTGGTTATCCATCACCTTTACAAAAGCTCTAGTATTTTCTTCCCTTGATCCTGGCTCTATACACACATCATGCAAGCTAGCAAGGACTATATCTAGTCTCTTTAAATATGATTCAGGCATGTCTATATTTCCATCGAAATCTATAATGTTTGCTTCTACACCTCTTAAAACTTCAATGCCATCTATTTTTCTTGGTATCACTCTTTGATTACCTATATGAAAAATATTGGGCCCTCCAGGCATAGCAGGTCCATGGTCTGTAAATGCTACAAGTTCTAATTCTTTTTTTTTGGCGACAGCTATATAATCATGTACAGTACTATAGGCGTGCCCACTAGCAATAGTATGTGTATGTGTATCTAAAATCAACTTCATTTGTTTAGTTCTCCTTTGTAATAAAATTTAAACCAAATAAAGACTCTATTTTTTACTTGAGGAAATTACATAATTCTAACTTGGCAGATTTGCCTAATAAATGTGGTATAGCTCTAGAAAATTTAAGACTATGTATAGTAGTTGTTTTTTTAGGATGGTAATCATGCAATTTGCTCACTTAATATCCTCTGTTTATGTTGACTAGATTAATAAGTGTTTCACCATTTATATATCTTCTCATATTTTCATGAATATTCTTAAATCTTCTCTCATTGCGCATCTCAGAAACCCATGAATTATGGGGAGTTATATAAACATTATCAAAGCTCCAAAGTGGACTATCCTTTGGTAAAGGTTCATGATCAAATACATCTAAAGCAACTCCCAAATATTTACCTTCCCTAAGCTTTATAATCAAGTCTTCTTCATTAATAATATTCCCTCTTGATACATTAATTAATACCGAGCCATTCTTCATTCTATCCATTTTTTCTTCATTCAATAGATTATGGGTCATGTTAGTGTATGGGATAGTACAAACCACTATATCAGATATAGCCAGTAGCTTATCAATCTCCTCCATAGCAAAGCATTTGTCAAAATACTCTACTCCGCTTCCTCTTGTATTAAGTCCATAAATATTTACTCCAAAACCTTGAAGCCTTTTTGCACCTTCTTTAGCTATAGTTCCCGTTCCTATAAAACCTACATTTTTGCCATAAAGTTCTAATACCTTTGTCGATAGCTTCCATTCTTTTCCACTCTGCTTTCCATAAAAATATTTACTATTTTTATAGATCTCTAATATTTTTAAGACTATCCATTCCCCCATAGGTATACTATATCCGCCTTTATTATTTGAAAGAATGATTCCTTTTTCCTTTATGTACCCGAGTGGAGCCTGATCAATTCCTATACTAGACAACTGAATCCATTTCAATTTATTAAGCTTGGTAATATCAAGACTGTTAAAGGGATTATAACAAACTAAGACCTCTATATCTTCTATTTCTTCACAATTGGATATTTTGCTTTCGTGTATATTAATGATTTCATAGCCTAAATCACTAATAGATTTCATTTTTCCTTCCCCATAGTGATATGTAAATAGAGCTTTCATAACTATCTCTCCTCTAAAAGTACTAACCACAAACTCAGTGGCATCGCACTCCTTAGTTTTGGCCAGATTTTTCTTTAAGAAATGTCTTCCAAAATATAAAAGTTACTGCTAAGCAGTAACTTTATTCAAATATTTCCTTCTCATATTCATCTATACTGTCACTTAGAACATCTGCTAATCCAACAAACTCACAACCAATTATAAATCCATTATTAATTTTTTGATTTCTTACAATCCTTAGTACACTATAGAACATTTTTTCATCATCTATAGTAATTTTAGCATTGAAATAATGGCCTATAGGTAATTCTTCATCACTAATTAATCCAATGCCCGTTTTAGAAACATTTATAAGTGTAACCCTATCATTTATATCTTTAAGAACTTCATCTCCCGCTTGGTACAATGATTCTATTTCTAGATTAATATTCACCGGTAATCTTTTACTTTTTCTTTTGTCCTCCATAGAAATTCCTCCCAATAATATTATATGTTCTATTATAACATACGAAATAATTTCATACTGTATCTAATAATAATTTTATAATTAAATAATTATCCGGGATTATTTATGTCATTTAAAGGGATTATATCATAAACTATAGTATAGAAAAAGAAACCTTTTGAAATCACCAGTAAGGATGTTAAGTCCCAATTATTCATATAACTTATTATTGGTGATTATTTCTTTATGTATTTAGAAAAGAGGTAATATAATGCCGACTAGCTCAAAGGGATTTTTTAATATTCTAAAATCCGAAATCTTCCTTAACTTAATAAATGCAGATAAAATCAAGATCGTCGAGCTAAATTCTGCCATTACTTTACTTATAAAGTGCAATGTTGATTTTGATGTAATCTTTACTGCGGGGACTAAAAGAGAATTTCCCCAAGCTATACTTGTCGTTTATCTTAATCCTAATACCAATCTTGACTTTAGATTTCAATTCGAAAATTGTCCATAATCTATTGGCTTGTTTTAGTAAAAGCATTCATTGTTTTCTCTTAAAATTATTTTAAGTATTAATGTTGTTTATCTATAATAGACCTAAATAATTTTAGGTCTATAGCTTAAATTCACATCCATATAAGTACCATCTGTCATTTGGGTAACATTGTCTCTCTCTATATCTAAAATGTAAACATTAAAATGACCTATGTTATTAGCACTAAAGTATATTTTCTTTTCATCTATTTTCCAAACATAATCGCTAATAGTTTTATTTACTATATTTTTTGTCAAATTTATTGTTATTCTCTTCTTAATGTCATACAAGTATATGTCATCAATTATATCTTGCCTTCCTATATATGTTATATAATTGCCGCTTGGAGAATATCTTACTTTTCTCAAAGTCAATAATCCATCAGGTGTTTTGATAAATTCTCTTTCATATGTATCGATGCTAATAACATATAAACTGTACTTTCCAAGCTCCTCATCTATTATATAGGTTATATGTCCATCATTTGACTCCCAATCATAATCTTTAACATTACCAAAACTAGTAATTTGTTTCAGGCTTAGTCCATTATTATCCATAATATAAAGACGTTTTTCATCTAAAGAAGACCTTGTGAATGCTATTTTTTCTCCATTATGTGAGCATCTTGGTTTGTAGTTTTTTGCTAAATCTTCACCATGTGTCAGTCTTTCACAGTTTAACCGCCTTACGTCTATAGAATATATATCCTTTTCTCCATCGATTATACCCGCAAAATATATTTTATCACTATTATTGTTCCAAGAATAGCTTGTAATGCTTTCAAAGATAATTGGATTTGTGATTCTAACAGGGGTATCGCTATTAATATTCAAGGTGTATAACATATACCTATCTTTCCTATTTGATAGGAAAGCTATATCTTGCCCACTAGGTGACCAACTGGCTGATACTACATTCAATAGGTGTTCTTTAGTTAATTTTTTATAATATCTTCCATTATCATAGCAAATACTTATATCACTGTTTCTAGAATCATTATATACGCAAAGACATATTTCATATGTAGGTATATATTTAGCCTCCAATATAAAAAAAGAGGTGGCATGAATTTTTCTTGAATTTATCCTATTAATAACAACGTCCTGAGTAAATACATTTGTTTTAAATTTTTCATGTTTTACTAGTATTTCCGTTTCTGTTCCTTCAATAAGCGCGGGTACATCTATATGAACACTTCCAGTGGACACACTTTGGATGACATGCATGCTCTGCTGTGAATTATCAGCAACATACATTATTCTTTGATTTAGCTCTATTTCTAATAGCAATTGACAATCAGATAGATTTTCGCCTTCAAAGGATTTTCCCTTTACTGTCCCAATTGATTTTAATAAAGTAACTCTCGGTGTGACAATTACAGATATAACTTCATCAATATCGGGTAAATAAGCAGGATTATCAATTGTTTGCTTTAGATTAAATTGTGAGAAATACTTCATTACATTAGGTATATCTTTAGATATGCCATTTTTTTTAATCGAAAATTTTTTACGCTTCACCATATCCACTCCTTAAAAGTTCTAATATTGAATCCGGATTGAAGGAGACAAAATATATATTTATCCAATGTATTCTTTGCATTTGTTATAATTCCTTATGTTTATGGAGTCTTACTGATACTAAAATATCTATTCAAAGGAAAAAAAATATTATGGATTTTTATGTACATAACCATAATATTTAAACCTTGGGGAGATACTTTGCATATTTTGCTTTCTACATAATAAAATATTATCAAAGAATAATAATCGTTAACACTATTTCATCAGTTCATTAAGGAGGTTTACACATGTCTAGTACCGTAAAAGATCTTATAGAATACTTAGGTGTCTCAGATAACCTGCCTAATGCTCCATCATCCTTCAAACACCTCAATTCACATGACACCTTAACATTATCAGATAAAGATCCAGATATTAATAAAATACTTAGGGTAACTGCAGATACAGATGTTATAGAAACCAGAATCATTACGACCCCAAAGGCAACTTCATTTGCTGGTGAAATTTCAACTGGATGGGAAATAATAGTAGAAAATCAGCTAGAATTAAAGATAGAATATAGCACTGGACTTATAAATCGACCAGTTCATATAGTCTGCTTCAGCATTCCATATAGCACTTTCATAGTACTCCCTAATTACTTTAAACCCTCCCATTCTGTTAAGATCTCAAGTTATATAGAAAACATATATACTAAGCATCTTAATCAAAGACAAATCTTTCAAAATACAGTTATACTTTTAGATGTTTTTATCTATGGGTTTAATAGAATTAGATTTGATCTGTAAACCACCTTTTTTAGCTATATTATTCCCTAATGGAAATTCAGCTTAATATATAAAGATACAATTCCTCTATCTTAAAAGAATACACTGATGTACACTTTGACCTGCTAAAACTTTTATACACTGAGCTGCATCTTTCAAATCATGTCCTGCATATGCTAGTATACTATAGTACCCAGGAGGTAGATCCTCTATTGAAAAGTTTCCATTCTCATCGGATTTAGTTTTATATACCGCAATTTCATTTATAGCCCCGAAGTATAACAACACACTTACATTTGAAAGTATTTTGTTGTTCTCCTCTACATAGGTGACCCCTGTTATCTTTCCAGAATAGTCTTTAACATTGAATTCGGTTGTAACATTAAAGTTTTGTGTATTAAATTGTACTGGAGTCGCATTGACATTCTGTGCCTGATCGATATCTTGAATATTACGTTGGCTGCTTAATTGCTCCTGGGTTCCCTTCTTGACATCTGTATCCGAGAAACCTTTAGTACTTTCGTTCATTTCTTCTAATTTATCTTCCATCTCCATAGTTTCACCTCCTAGATGTGCCACTTAATCAATCTTTAATCTCTCTTCAAAACCTCTTTACTATATATAATACGATAAAAATCTCACATTCTATAGATTTGACAGCCAGCGTTTCTAAGGATGGTAAATCTTTGGAATGTAATAGATTTTCCGTAACTTATATATATAATTCATTTATAAATTTATATTTCAGTATTTAATTTAAATAGTGGGGAAAATCCCCACTATTTAAATCAGGAAGATTAGTATCTACCTTTGTCAATCTTGATGTTTTTTGCTTTTGCATCAGCATCTGCTTTTGCTTTATTTCTATTTTTATTATAAGCATCAGCGTCAGCATCTGCCTTTGCTTTATTTCTATTTTTGTTATAAGCATCAGCATCAGCATCTGCTTTGTTTTTATTTAGGCTGTACGCATCAGCATCTGAATCAGAATCAGAATCACTTTCTGCTTTTTGGCCTTGATATTGTCTAACTACATTGTGATTATGTTGATTGTTATATTGTATCTGCTTGTGATATTCTTTTTCAATTTCAATTTCTTTGTCTACGTCTATTTCCTTTTCTACTTCAAAGTCAAAGTTTCTATTTCTTGCTTTTGCATCTGCATCCGCATAAGCTTTATTTCTATTCTTTAGTCTTGCATCAAGGTCTGCCTTAAGTCTTGCTCTTAAATCAGCTTCCAATTTTGCTTTTAATTCACTTTCTAGTTCAGTCTTTAACTCTTTCTTAAGTCTTCCGTAATCAAAATTTGTCATTTCTTCATTCCTCCAATTTTTTTTTCGGCTAGTACCTATCCCCTAGCCTCGATACATAGTATTAGTGGACAGTGCGTAATGTTACTGTTTTGTACAAATTTCTCAAAAAAATATTTACTTGTACTAAATTTCTATAATTTTATATTCCGTACAAGTTACTTTCAAGAATTTTACACACTTTTCCGCATATTTTCATAAAATATTTTAGAAGTAAAAACGGTGGTTTGGAGGTGTTTTTACAAAGGATTATATAAAAGAATTATGTAAAAAAGTGAACATTAATGTCATATATCCAAAAAATAAACAGACAGATCTTAGGGATAAATGTAAATTGATACCCGTTACATTTGCTTTTACAGATGAGTATGGTCAGTTTTTATTCGGTGTTACTTCGGAAGCGGATTTTGTTATAAAGTTACTTAAGCATGAGGATTGATGTGGTGATTAACAACTTCTCCTAACCAATATAGAGAATTCTATATAACTTATGCCTTCAAACCTCTTAACTCTATACTACATAAATTATGTGAAATAATTTTCCCATAATTAAACCCAGATTATTCATGGGAAATTAAAAACGCTGCTACAGCCTTTTTAATTTCCCATGAATAATCTGGGTTAAGATTTGAGAATCTATCAATATAAGTTGAAGTTTTCACACTTTGATGGATTTTTGAGTTCAAAATAACTAAAGATCATTAATCAATTTCTTCATCATCGAATTTATCCTTTATTTCATCTGAGTCGAGATAAAAACCTTCAGGTTCTATGATTATCTCCCTGTTGTTAATATCTTCTATCCAAACCTTAATCACATATTTTTGATTTGGCTTAAGTGGTCCGAATAGAAAGTGTCCCCACTCATCAGTAAACGTATGGGTTATTGGCTCTAACTCGTAAGGTTCTATACACTTTTCTTTAAACAACTTAACTACAGCGTCCTTTACAACCTCATTTTTATAGTTCTTAACGACACCTTGAATTACACTTCGTGGTTCGTGAGGAACTTTTAAAACAACGTCTAATTGTTCATTTTTTTCTGGAGTAAATCCAAAGCTTACTAATCTATAACCCACAATAACATCCCCCTTTAGTTTTGTGCATGGTTTAACACTATATTATATGTTCATCCCATTTCATTATTCCAATAATAATTTGTATATAGGCTATTTTTCATGGAACAAAGCCTTTTATAAAAATTCTCAAAGTTGACTTTTCCTATGTGTTGTAAAAAAGTACTTCTAAATTGTAAATATGAAAATAAAATTGTACAAGAAGTATATTCTTGGAAAACGAGGTGATATAAATGGGAATTGTTAGAAATCATATAAATATCGAAGGAATCACACGCGAAGAAGATTTATTAAAAAATAAAAACGGACATACGATTATATACTCTGAAGCAAAAACTCTTTTTTTGCCGGCAGATAAACCTGAGATAAAAAGTATATACGAGATTTTGATAAGTATCGATATAAAGTCACATAGATCCATAAATACACCCATAGGCAAGATAATAGTTTTAGATGGAACTAAAGAATATAAAATTATATATACTGAAGATAGCAAAGTAGAAAAAATATCAATTCTCAATCTGGATACGACCTTTAACACCTTTACTGAATTACCCCAAGGCTTAGAAGATATATGGAATTTAAAAATACATGTGATTGATGCCTATTTCAGCGTGATTAACCCCAAAAAAATCTATGGACACTTTTTATATTTACTGGATGTTAATTACAACGTCAATTATAAAGAGGAATCTTTAGCAAATCCTCACTCAAATACATATGATGGTATACAAATCAAGTCAAAACCATTGGAAAACATGTATGAAGAATTATCTATATCTGAAGATATAGATAAACATAGTTATAATAACCCTTTAATAGATCTGGATGAAGAAATCCTGTGAGGTGATATTTATGAAATTATGCTATGACGGTATAGGGCTTAGCCATTTTAAAAATACAGGTCTATGTTCTTATACGTTTGAATTGTTAAATAGACTTACGAAGCTTTACCCACAGGCAGAATATAAATTAGTGTCTAATAAGTATGTTGACGCCAATCCTTTAATAATAGAAAATGTGGATTTTGATGAAATTAATCTAAATAGAAAAGAAAATAATTATGAACTGCTTGAGAACTATCTTATTGAAAATAATGTAACAATCTACCATTCTCTTAATAATGGATTCAGCCTACCAGAAAGAAAGGTTTGTAGATACGTATTAACATTACATAACTTGTTACCCCTAAGCAATCCTGAACTCGTTGATAAAAAATATTATAAAAAATTTAAAAATGTAGTGCCTATATCATTAGAAAAATCAGACAAAATAATAGCCGTATCAAAGTTCATAAAAAATGAACTGAACACCTACTTAGATATTCCAAATGATAAAATTTCCGTAATTTATCCTACCATCTCAAAAATGTTTCGCCCTGTCGATAAAGAAAAGTGCGCTTCTGTGTTAGTAAATAGATATGGTATTGATGGAAATTTCTTACTTTTTACTGGAAGTACTCATGAAAGAAAGCATCTAGATGTTTTATTAATGGCTTTTAAAGAGATATTAGAAATTCACAGTGATATAAAGTTAATAATTGCAGGTAATAATCGAGGAAAGAAGAACTTGTATTATTTAAAACTAAAGGATATAGCTAAAAAACTAAATATTAGCGATAGTATTCTGTTTATTGGTCCTATTGAGTATACTTATATGCCCTATCTTTACAATAGTGCTCTTTCTACAATAACCATCTCAGACTATGAAGGGTTTCCTGTGTCCTCTGTGGAATCACTTGCTTGTGGAACCCCAGTAATTTGCAGCGATACTTCTTCTTTTAAAGAAGTATTAGAAAATGCAGCAACATATGTAGATTATCAAGACATGAATGCTTTTAAAGACACTTTATTAGAAACTATTGAAAAGAAAAAATCTGGTTTCTTAGAAAATATCTCACTTATGTCAATATATCAGTCTGATAAATCCATAAAACAGTTAGTGAGAATATATGAGTCTATTATATGAATATGGCAAGGGGGTGTCTCAGAATGACGAATTTCTACGTTATTTAAAATTTCAGCGACTTGGCACGTACATTAGTACTAGCCAAACCGCTGAAATTTCAAAACCTTGAACTTCATTCATTCTGAAACACCCCGGGGCTGTACTCATAAGATTGATTTATAAGACAGCCCCTTTCATATATCTACGTTGAACAAATCCAAGAAAATATTCCTATTACCTTCCATATCCTTCAACAGCCTGTTTGAGCCTCTTTTCTCCTTTCTCCGATAACCCCAAGTCCTTTATTTCGTTTGTTAAAATTTCTATTGTCCCATGTCCCTTTATATATCCATTTACATGGGCCGCAGAAGTTGAGTTTATAAAATCACCGAATTTGCCATAAATGGCCCCAAAGTCATCCATGAGCTCCCGCACTAATTGTAAGTAATACTTTTGATGGTAATTTTCTGCTAGATAGAATTTTTCGTATGGTACTATTTTTGTATATATTTTTGTTTTTTTCTTTTTCCCTGAATAGCCATCGTTTCATTGGCAATTTGCTCCTGGTTTTCATTGTGGTAAAAAATTGCTGACATATACTGTCTAGATGGAGATTTATATTCAGGAGTATGGCTATTCCAAAATATATCAAGAAGCTCTCCATAGGAAGTAATATTTGGGTCATAGTCAATCTGTATAGTTTCGGCATGATCTCCTAAATCATAGTAAGTAGGATCTTCTTTAGTTCCTCCAGCATAACCTACTCTTGTTTGAAAAACTCCCTTTGTAAGCCCAAACTGGGCATCTGGTCCCCAAAATCATCCCATGGCAAAGGTTGCTGTTTCAAGCACCTTAGTTTTTTTTAAATCTATAATAGGTGTCTTTTTCATGATATATCTTCTCCTTTAACTAAAATTAAATATATATGTTATTTTACCCATATATTCTTGCTCTAAAGCCAATATCTCTTGTAAATTATTGTATAACTCCTGTCATAAAGTATTTAAAATAAAAAAAGAACAGGATTTCTGCACATAAAAAAAAAACTCAAAAGTTTCTTGTACTA
>JMSU01000245.1_pt1 | contig 17929 bp, 14 predicted proteins | sample 179011 | NCBI WGS metagenome assembly JMSU01 (sample SAMN02769580, study PRJNA246767) | bioreactor metagenome | isolation source: Culture-1 Bioreactor ArsB derived from microbial biomass from the upper 2 cm... | place: Germany: Bremen | collected day 87 after inoculation
ATCGTTTCAGCAGAAAGACAAGTCATTATGAATGACTGTAACAAAGGTCTTATTTTTATTAAATGTACAGACCTTCCCACTTGCATCCCTTGCTTTGCCGAAAATTTAAGCATAGTTATCGCTGATATTGCTGACTCAATCCCCGAACCGGAGCTTGCCAACATTATAGTGCATGGTCTTAAAAGAGGAGCAGAAACAATATATATTGATTCTGTAAAAATTCATTTTAACAATTTCCATTCAACCCTTTGCAAAGTAGGTGAAACCCTACACGATAACCCAGAATTGCTCTGGCTTATGATTCCTCTACTGGATTCAGACCATTCACTGGTCAACAAATCCGTATCTACTGGAATAATCGGTGCTGCAGTTATCCTGCTCGGCAGAGAACATAAACCTGACATAAATGTATTCCTTGATGCATTTTGCGCCTTATTCCTATGCGACATAGGCCTTTGCAATCTGCCGGAATTTGTCCTTGGCAAAGAATTTTGTCTGACTCTTGATGAACAAAAAAGAATCCGCCAGCACCCGATAGGATCAATCGAACTGCTCAGTTCAACACAAACATTGAATAAAACGACGTTAAGAGCAATTCTTGAACACCACGAACGATTAGATGGATCAGGTTATCCCAGAGGGGTCAACAGCGATCAGATTTCATGGTTAGGCAAACTCTGCGGAGCCGTGGACTCTTTTGTGGCCATGACCATGGAAAGACCGGGCAAAAAACGTATGCCCACAGTCAATGCATTAAAAATACTTTATAAAGAATCCACTCAATACGACCCGAATATTATCTATGCACTTGAAAAAGTTACTTATCGCGACTGATATTTCATACTTCTAACCGACAAAAAAGGCTGGCACTGATCTTTTGTTCCAGCCTTTTTTATGTTTAAATATTAGTGTCATAGCAAACACAACAAGGATAAATTAACATTTAAAAGATTAATTCTTTAAGGTTTAAATACTATACTGACTAAAAAGTAAAATTGGCTGCCAGCATAGTAAAGTCCAACTTTATTGATTAATACCACCAGAATCAGATGCTCCTACAAAAACAATTATGCCAAAAAAGCAAATCATGAATGAGCTATCTCCAGTAAGCCAGATAAGTGCAGCCATCCTTGCAGGAGGCGAAGGACTACGCATGGGACAAAAAGACAAATCGTGTCTTAAAATTTCAGGTAAAAAACTGGTCAACCGCATAATAAACAGACTGAGCGGGATGTTTGCTGAAATCTTTATTATTACCAGAAATCCTGAAAACCATCATGATCTGAATGTCCGGCTTGAGGGTGATATTTTCACAGAACGCAGCTCACTTACAGGAGTTCACGCTGCACTATACCATTCCAGAACTACACATGTTTTTATAACTGCATGCGACTCCCCATTTCTAAATAAAAATCTCATTGAGAGCTTTTCTCACTCACTTTTCTCCTGATGTAGACGTTCTTATCCCTATTCATCCTGACGGAATGTATGAACCCCTATGCGCTGTATATTCAAAAAGATGCCTTCCCTTCATAGAAGAAAACCTGCAAGATAAAATCTTTCAGATTATCAGATTCTTCCCACAAGTAAAAATCAAAACAGTGGACACGACTCTGCTGAGACAGCAAGACCATAGTCTGGAAACTTTTATCAACGTCAACACGCCTGAAGAACTAAGAAAGGCATGCGAGAAAGCGGAACATGCCAAATAGCAAGTCCCAAAAACACCACGGCGAAAAATATCCCCCGCGCCAAGGCTCTTGAAATTTTAAAAAAACAACTGCGTCCAGTTCCGCCCACTCAGACCTCAGTAACCGACTGTTCTGCTCAAGTTGCAGCAAAAACTTTGTATTCAGGTATTTCCTTGCCGGAATATGACCGCTCAGCCATGGATGGATTCGCAGTCCTCAGTTCTGACACTGAAAATGCTTCCGCAAAAGAACCAGCAATACTCAAATTTTCGGGCGAAATTCGCCCATCAGGACACACTCCCCTAAAAAACACTCGGGGAAATGCCGTCAGACTGCTGACCGGGGAATTGTTCCTGAGGGTGCGGATGCGGTTATTCCTTTTGAAAGAGTCACTATCCGTGAAAATGACATTGAGATAAGCTCTCCTGTTAAAAAAGGAGATTTTATCCGAGAATGTGGGTCTGACATTATGCGCGGGGACATTATTGTAACCGAAAGCAGTATTATATCCCCCTGCACTGCAGCCCTGCTGGCCTACGCCGGTATATGCACAATTCCTGTACGCAGATCTCCGTCCATTTCCGTACTGGCGGTAGGTAACGAACTATGTGACCCTGCACGGGAGAATGAATGCGGACTTATTCCGGCTGACAATCTAATTCTCTTAAAGTCTCTTTGCAAAAACATTGGAGTAAACAATATAAGCATTTCCCCCTGTGCCAATTCACCGAAGCATATATCCACTGCGATCGACAACCACTCCCATAGCGACCTGATCATAACCACGGGAGGGACTGGTCCCGGAAACCGCGATTTTGTATTCAATTCTGTAATCTCAGCAGGAGGCAAAACCCTTTTTAAGGGGCTTGCCATGCATCCCGCAAAATCCATTTTCGCCTGCAGCCTTGATAGATGTACTGTAATAGGCCTTCCCGGCCCTCCCGGCGCAGTAAATCTGGCATTCCACACAATAATCAAGCCTATTATAAACATCCTCTCAGGCATATCCGAGATTTCCCCCACAACAACCGCCAGACTAAAGGATAATGTAACAGGATCTGCTGACCGGGAAAAATTACGCCCCTGTCTGATTTCGGAAGAAGAAGGCATGCTGCTGGCTGACCCGCTCACGTCCGGCAATCTGTCCCAGCGTCAGGTCATGAATTTATGTAACGGAATCATTGTCCTGCCTGCAGGGTGTGGACAGCTTGAAAGCGGGGAAAAAGTTTCAGTGATTAAATGCAACTGACATACATCCTAAAAAAATATTTGTTCACAACATTTTCAATTAATATTTTGTTTCAACTAGTTAAGTATTCATAAATATCTCCTCCTGTTCACCTGATTTTCCACAATGAATTATCATATCAAAAGGCATATGCATTGCATGCTTTCTGTATAGGCAAATATTACGCAACGCAGGAGCTATTCATGATAAATTCGGTCCAGAATGCTTACCAGACTCAAGCTGTAAGCACAGTCAAGTACATCCGGGAACAGGAACAAATCCAGCAGGAAAAACAACAATCAGGTGATAAGGTAAGCATTTCTGATTCCGCAAACATCATGTCTAAAGTGGATAGTTTTTTCTCACAACTTAACATTCCGTATACACCGGGAAAAGCCATCACCTTAGACGACATGAAAACCGGATTGGAAAAATCAAGCCGTGAATTTCAGGATAAGGTAAATATAATGTTTCTGGAAAACGGAATCAAAACAGATCCACCAGTTGAACTTACATATGACAAAGGCGGCAATGTTGTGGTAAAAGGTAATCATCCGCAAAAGGAAAAAATTGAGAAACTATTTGAAGAAAACCCAGAACTTGCAAATGATTTTCGAGGAGTCAGCGCATTGAGCGGTATGGTTGAAGCAGCAGAGGAGCACATCGAATTCGCCAAAGCGTATGAGAAAAATCCCTACGAAGCTGTAGCCAGATACGGACACCTTTTTAACGGTATGAAAGGAGACAATTTCAGCATGGTCATAGGACTGGGAAAAAAAGATAAGGCAAACACCTGATTCACTTCTCCATCTGTACCTCTAAAAAGATTCTTTACAAACTCGTAACCTGACAGCGACTAATCCGGAGATCACAACCGACAATTGCTGTATATAGAGGGACTATGCATAAAAGATCAGCAGGAGAATCCTGCATTCTCAGCAATAACGCACTATCAATGTTTCTCACCTGACCAGGCGACCACTATAGGTCGCCTTTCTTTTTGTTTTAACCGTTAAAAAAGAGTTGAGGAATTATGGGAAAGAAAAATTTTGTTCTGGATACCAATGTTCTTATTGAAAACCCCAAATGCATAACAGCTCTAAGAAACGGCCTGGAAAACAACGTTTACATTCCTTACACAGTCCTGACTGAACTTGATAAACTTAAGCGGGACCCCCGCATAGGACATATTGTCAGTCAGGCAGTCACTCTATTCTAAGAGATGACCAATTAACCATCCTCCCACCGGAATTTGCAGAAAAATTAACTGCGCTCAATCCTGACGACCGCATACTCAAAGAAATTCTCAACAGCAAAATTGATGACCCTATTCTGGTCACCAACGACCGGATTCTTCAGATCAAAACGGGAATCTACAACCTCAAATGTGAAGGCTATAAAGATTCAGATCCATTTCGCTCAGATTCCCAGATGTATACAGGTTTTGTAGAGGAAGGAGAAACTCCGCTTGTTAACAGCTTCCGCTGGGAAAGTGGCACTCCTGTATTTCATGGCAACAAGGAAACAAAACCCATCTCCTACACCCATGAAGTATGGGGAGTTAAACCGCGCAACATTTATCAGAACCTTGCCCTTGAATTAATGCTCAACGACAACATCAACCTTGTCTCAATCCAGTCTGAAGCCGGTTACGGCAAAACATTTCTCGCTCTGGCTTCAGCCCTCTATCTTGCTCTGGAAAAAAAAGATAATCCCTACGAAAAGGTATACCTTGTGAAACCCCTTTGGGAAATTGGTGCGAAGATGGGTTTTCTCCCCGGTTCTGTTGAAGAAAAGATGCAACCATATATCCGCTACGTCCGCGACCTGGCGGTTAAGCTACATGAGCAACGCCCTGCCAACCGTATTTTCATGGATACTGATTCCGAAAGGTTCCGTTTTAACCAGAAAAAATTCGAAATTTTACCAATAGCCTACATCAGGGGTATGAACCTCGAAAACTGTGTAGTTATCATTGATGAAATGCAAAACATGTCCCGCTCAGAAGTACGATCACTACTCACCCGCATGGGAGAAGGAGTAAAATGTATCTGCCTTGGTGACACGCGGCAGGTGGATAATCCCTATCTTAACGAAAGTAATAACGGCCTGAACTGGGTTGTAAAAAAACTAAGAAATAATAAAGAATACGCACATATGGTTTTAAAAGGAGAACGTTCAAGAGGTCCAATAACTGATATGGTTTTAAAAACCGGATTATAAATGACTCAAAAGATCTTCTCTCAGAACAAAAGGCTCAATATTTATTAGTTTTGCGCTAAGTTCTAAAGTTGTATTTGTGGAAACACGATGAATGTAATGCAGCTCTCCGATTATAGCTCACAAAAAATGGTCGGTAGATTTATTAAATCTACCGACCATAAAATTTATAACCAAACTTTAATTGTTACAGCCTATTTATTTTTGAAACACTCTCAGTAACAGCTCATCAAGATCTTCGCCATTATCAATAGCGTCTGATATTTCTTCTTCCAGTTCGGATGCGCCCATACGCACTTCGGATACAGTACAGTCCACATTGAGTGCAACTTCTTCTGCAGGTATACCATAACGGAAGCAAAGATAGTAAAGAGCGCGCCGGGCAAGCAGGGCATGTTCGTTTTCCTGCATCATAAGCTCACGGAAAGTCACGGAAAAAGCTTCAAGCACGGCATCAAGAATAGTATCAAAAGTCTGCGGCTCAAGGTCAGGATCAAGCGAGGCTTCTTCAGTGGTGATATTTTCACTTTCATCAGGAAGGACAGGAGAAGCTTCCCGCACAATTTCAGTCAACCGATTGATGCTGGCGAGAATTTCTTCAAACGCATAAAAGGCGGTCACATCGGTCATAAATTCACGCGGCCTGCTAGTTTCAGTTCCATGCAAATCAATGGTGATACCGACTTTTGCAGCAAGAACTTCTTGAGCTGCGTCCTTGATACGATCCAAAAGATGCTCACGCACCCAGTTAAGCACAAATTCGTTAGGCGCAGTAAGCTGTACCACTCCATCTTCATAATGAGCTGAAAGAGGATCCACCCAGACCCGTACCAAAACAGGATTGATACGCACCCGTAGTTTTTTCTTTATGGACTGCCATACATTGGAATTCATTTCCTACCCCTGAAGTCTTGGTCCCATTAAAAGCAAGGGGGTGATCTACGACATTTCAAAGCCGGATGCAATGAATATCCGCTAACCTTAAAATCGTATACAGATATAAACCATTACGCTGACAAGACAAGAACCTTAAAGGATGCGGATATTTCATGAATATCCGCATCTTAAAGTATGCAAAAATCAAAAACCAGTACAACATACGAAGTACTGAAAACATATTAGCGCAAAAACCGAGTACGCCCTAAAAGCCTAAAAAGGCTAAGGGGTCAAACGATCTATTGTATCCTGCAACTGCCTGCCAAGAGGAGTTTGCAGAGAAATTTCACGTTCTATATTAGTGATGCCTTTGATTACTGTAGAATGTCTGCGACCAAGTTTGGTGCCAATATCTTTGAGGGAAAGTTCTGTATGTTTGCGGGCGAGAAAAAAAGCTGTGTTGCGAGCCAAAACAATCTGACGTTTTCTGCTTTTAGAACGAAGCTGCTCGGGAGTAAGTTCATAAGAACGGCAGATGTGATCAACAATTGATTCGTAGTTAGGCGCAGCATTGGCTAGAGAGTAGTTCTCAAGCACCTGCCAGGCCAGTTCCTGCGAAACATTGCGATTAAGAAGCCTCGCTTTAAGAACAAGGTTCTGCAAGCAACTTTCAAGCTGCCTTACATCTGATGTAATACGATCTGCGAGCAACTCAGAGATTGAATCAGGAACCTGAGTTCCAAGGCGGCTGGCCTTACTCTGCACAATTCTTTTTCTGGTTTCAAAATCAGGAGTGGCAATCACAGCCAAAAGTCCTGAACTGAAACGTGACACAAGCTGTTGATCAATCTTATCCAGCTCGCGAGGCAGGAAAGAACTGGTCATAACAACTTTAGAACCACGCAGTTGCAAAGACTTAAGAGTTTCAAGGATTTCATCCTGCATTTTCTGTTTGCCCTGAAAAAAATGTACATCCTCGAGCAAAAGACAATCCACATTATCCCTGAATTCAGATTTAAACCGTGAAATCTCACCGGCTTTAAGAGCTAAAACCATTCTGTTAGCAAACTCTTCTGCAGTCAAACAGGCAATAGATACATGTTTTTTATTACTTGTAGCACAAAGATTTTTGCCAATGGAGTGTAAAAGGTGCGTCTTACCAAGGCCCGGAGTAGAGCTTAGATACAGCTGATCACCGGGCAGAGAATTATACACAAAGGCTTCTTGAAGCGGCACATGCAAGCTGATTGGATTCACCAACCACGAAATCGTCAAAAGAAAAACGCCAGCGCGGAATTCTCGTACTGACAACAGGTGGGCTCATCATGGGCAGTCCCATTCTAGCCTGAACCGGCCGTGCAACGGCAGGTTTAGCCTTGAGCACAGGTTTCTCGGCAGCCTTTTTTACCCCAATTTCAACCTTGGGATCGACTCCCAGAACTTGCGCTCCGGCTTCCTTAATGTTGTCCATGAGACGATCTCTGACCCACGCAGCAACAAAATCATTAGGCGCATATAGCTTAATGGTGTTGTTGCTTATCTCCGCCTTCAAAGGTTTGATCCAAACCTTATATAGACCGGGGTTAAGACCCTTCTCAAGAAATTTCAAAATTTTATTCCAGCTGTCTCTCATCATGGAGGGATTACTAAGACAAAGTTCCCTTTCCAATCAACTCGGAATATCCCCATGACCAGCAGATGTTCCCGTCTTGTTTTTCTACAACTTAAACCGTTGCAATAAAAGACTATTCTTCTAAATCAAGCATTTAGGCTTTCAGACGTAAAGTAGTCTTAAGGTGCATGTTTTCAAGCTTTAAGAGTGTCAATAGGATTTTTATCAACAGGTGTTAAAAACTTTTTCCACAGGCTATAATTGACATTACTCTCTTTTACGTAAAATTACTCTTTTTCTCTCATTTGTAGCTATTTCTTATCTCATTATAATTTCATACCATGTTTAAAGAAAAACATTTTCTAAACTACATAAGCATACGATTTTAAATACAAAAATGATAATAACATAAAAAACAGTAAATCTTTATTCAGCTAGTTCAAGAAATCACAAACGCTTCAACCCCTATAAATAAAGGGATTAGACCACTTCCACTTTAGAACATTTGATAACAGTCTGATTTTAAACACTTTTAATATTCTTGACACCTAATAATGCCCATGAATAAACGATTCTTAAGAATTCAAACTAATTTCAACATTTTTAAACTTCTACCTTCAGAAGATATTACTCAGCCAATCACCACCGCAAGAAGCTCTTTCTATTAAAAATTACAACAAATATAATTAGATAGTTAGATCAATTAACACTAAATTGAACACTCAACCAATATTTTTCACCATTCTCCACCCCAAAAAAAATGGACCAATTTTAGCTATAACTCGGCTCCAATCACCAAAATCCCAATTCATCTAATGATAACAGAACCAAATCAGTCTATTTTCCTGATTTGGACCGATATGGAGTAGTTTCAGCTAAAACGGCATAAAAAAAAGTCTGTCCAAAATTTTGGACAGACTTTTTCAAAAACAATTTGTGGTAAAAATAAAAAATATGAAAAATTTCGAATTAAAAAAGACAAAACAAGCACAACAACGAAGGAAGAGGTCTATATATTAATGTAGGGACCTATTTCTTTTCAGTCAGCTCTTTGAGCGTAGGATAACGTCCGCACGCAAATTTATCCGCTTCAGGACAATACCCTAACTGTTCGCAACGAGCACCACCGTTCCTAAAAATAGCGGGAAACTCATCCTTGCAAATCTTGAGCATTTTATCAGCCATAACCCGAACTTCCCACTGTGCTCTCTGACAGCAGCGCAAATTGAAAAAATGCATAAGTGAACGACAATTCATAGTAATCACTATTTTGGTTTCGGCTGCCTGCGGCAAAACAAATCTGGCATCTTCATTGGCTTTATTTTCTCGCCCGGCTGCAACAAGAATCTCACGCAGATCACTGTATGCACTACCAACCTCTTCCATAAACTCTTCAAACCGCTTACGAGCTTCAGGAATTTTCTTAATGGCTGGCGGAATAATGTAATCCATATCGTTCTCAGCTACATAGCGCTGACTCTGTTGAGAGTATGAAGCAATGCGATGACGCACAATCTGGTGAGAGCACGCTCTGGAAATACCTTCAATGGCAAAGGTAAAATTGACATGCTCTATAGGGCTGTCATGTCCAGATTCAAGCACTTTAGAAACAAACTGTGCCTGCTTTTCCTTTTCAATTTCTCCACTCAAAAGTCTAGGCCACATATCAGCTACAAATCCGGCGTGATAACACTGACGAAAAGCTGCATAAACAAGTTCTAGGGCATTTGGGGTCTGGGATAATAATTCTACTCGTAAATCTTTTTCAGGCATACGCGCTCCTTCAATTTATGGACTCTTCATAAAGTAATTAATACTTGCATGCAACATTACACTGTCACCATTTTTTTTAAGTCTAACCCCATGCAAAAATGATATTTCTCACATATGTAACTTTTAAGAGCATATTTTCCCTTGCCAGTTGCAATAATATACCCTAACTAACGTCTCCTTATCTCTAATTTAACCAGCCGCTGAGATTCTGCCCCATTTTTTAATGCTGCATCCCGCAAGCACGGGATGCTTTTGGCTGAACTCATGCGCCGGAGGAATCCGTGACTAACCTCACTACTAACGAAAAGATCAGAAATATAGCTATCATAGCACACGTTGACCATGGCAAGACCACTTTGGTTGACGGCATGTTTAAACAAAGCGGACTGTTCCGTGAAGGACAGGAAGTTGATGACCGTCTCATGGACAGCATGGACCTTGAGCGGGAAAGAGGCATCACTATCGCCGCAAAGAACTGTGCTGTTGACTGGAAAGGTGTAAAGATCAATATCATCGACACACCCGGTCATGCCGATTTCGGAGGTGAGGTTGAGCGTTCCTTAAGCATGGCTGATGGTGCAATTCTGCTGGTCGATGCTTCCGAAGGCCCCCTTCCCCAGACTCGCTTTGTCCTGAAAAAAGCTCTGGAAGCAGGTCTCAAAATTATCGTTGTAGTTAATAAAATTGACCGCAGTGATGCTCGTCCTGATGAAGTTCTAGACGAAGTATACGACCTCTTTATCGACCTTGATGCCAATGAAGAGCAACTCGAATTTCCTTTGCTATACGCTATCGGCCGTGACGGCATTGCGCAGGCAACTCTTGAAGAGAAAGGTGAAAATCTCCACCCCCTCATGGACATGGTAGTTGAACAGGTTCCCGGCCCCACTTTTTGTGAAACAGAACCTTTCCAGATGCTTGTTTCCGACCTCGGCTATTCCGACTACCTCGGACGCCTTGCCATCGGTAAAGTAATCCACGGCTCAGCCAAACAGAATGAGCCTCTGGTATGTATCAACGATAAAGGTGAAAACGTTTCTCTGCGCCTTACCAAAATCCAGACCTATGATGGTCTCAGTTTCTGCGAAACAGATATTGCCAACCCCGGCGACATTGTTGTTGTTTCTGGGATTGAAGATGTCACCATCGGTGACACCATCTGTACCAAAGAAGCACCTAAAGCTCTGCCCAGAATTACTGTTGATGAGCCTACTGTTTCCATGCGTTTCTCCATCAACACTTCGCCCATGGCAGGTCTTGAAGGCAAACTGGTTCAGTCTTCCAAGATTCGTGAGAGACTGAATAAAGAAACTTTGCTTAACGTTGCTGTCAAAATTGAAGAAAGTGCGGAAAGGGATAGTTTTATTGTTAAAGGGCGTGGAGAATTCCAGCTTGCTATCCTGATTGAAACTATGCGCCGCGAAGGGTTTGAGCTTTCTGTTGGCAGACCCGAAGTAATTTTCAAAGTTGTAGATGGTAAAAAGCTTGAGCCGATGGAACAGGTGTTCATTGACTGTGAAGAAGCCTTTATGGGTGTAGTCACTGAAAAACTTTCTTCCCGCAAAGCTAAAATGACCAACCTTGTGAACAACGGTAAAGGCCGTATCCGCATGGAATTTTCAGCTCCCTCCCGCTCTCTGATTGGTTACCGGGATGAATTCCTGACTGACACCAAAGGAACAGGTATCATGAACTCCCTGTTTGCAGGTTATGATGATTACCGAGGAGACTTCCCCTCACGCTACACAGGTTCACTTGTGGCAGACCGTGCTGGAAAGGCTGTAGCATATGCGATCTTCAACCTTGAGCCCCGCGGAGAACTCTTCGTAGAGCCGGGTGATCCAATTTATGAAGGTATGATCGTTGGAGAACACAACAGGGATAATGATATTAATATCAACCCTAGCAAAGAGAAAAAACTATCCAACATGCGTGCATCCGGTAAGGATGAAGCTGTTATTCTTACCCCCATCCGTCCCATGACTCTGGAAAGAGCAATGCACTTTATCCGTGACGATGAGCTTATTGAGATTACTCCTGAGTCCATCCGTCTGCGCAAAATTGAACTCTCTGCCACCCAGCGCCACATGGCTCGCGGCAAACAGCTCAAAGGGAAAAAATAATTCTCCCAATACAGTAAAAATAAAGCCTTCCGAAATAACTTTCGGAAGGCTTTTTTGTTTGAAACAATCAATGACTCTGTAGAACTTGTGAGACATAAATTAAGTTGTTCCCTGTGAGTACAATTCTGCTACTGGCCCAAGGGGAAGACTGATAGTAAACTTCACTCCTTTGCCCAATTCTGAATCAATACTTATAGAGCCCCCGTGATTACGAGTAACAATGAAGTAAGCAATAGAAAGCCCCAGACCATTTCCCAGCCCCTGCCTTTTGGTTGTAAAAAACGGTTCAAAAACTTTCTTGCGGGTATAAGCATCCATTCCAGGACCGTTATCCTCAACTTCCAGCGTTACATAGGCACTGTTGCTTGTAATCCTAATGTGGATAGTTGGATCCTCCACCTCAACCCCTTCGGTGCACATAGCCTGAGCTGCATTGCGGACCAGATTAAATAAAACCTGCTCAAGCTCTCCGCAAAAGCAAAGTACTTCCGGTAAATCAGATTGACACTCGCGAATAATTTTAACTTTTTTAAAATCGTAATCCTTATCAGAACTAAAATCTGTTTCAGCCATTTCAAGAACCCTGTCCAGCATCACATTTAACTCACATAATTCTTTCTTAGCTCCTGACTTGCGACTGAAATTAAGCATATTGATAATTATTCTGGCCGCGCGGGTGCTGGCATCTTTTATTGCCTCAACCATAGTAGTGACTTTGCGTTTATCAAGATATTCTTTCACCAGTTCAAGCGAGACCCCAAGACTCTCAGCAACCTCAATATTACGCTCAAAATCAGGAGAAAGACGACGTTCAATATTTTGTGCAGACTGCGAAATTACTCCAAGAGGATTGTTAATTTCATGCGCCATGCCAGCAGAAAGACTCGCCACTGTGGTCATTTTTTCAGATTGAATCATCAACTCCTGTACTTTCATTTTATCTGAATAATTTTTGATGGCCCCAACCATGCGAACAGGATTTCCACTTGCATCAAGCACAAAATCACCCTCATCCTCAACATACAGATAACTGCCATTCTTACGTCTAAACCTATAGACCGATAAAAATGGACAAGGTCTAGCAATACACTCTTCCAGATCTTTAACCACTTTAGAACGATCATCCGGGTGAATAAGATCTTCCCAGCCCGCAAGATCTACATTTTGAAATTCGACATCACTGCAACCAGTAATTTCCTGAACAGCGCCAGACCAGATTATTTCATTAGTTTCAAGATCCAGATCATAGACCATCTGACCGGTCTTTTCAGCCATCAACCGGTACCTTTCTTCACTCTGGTGCAATGCCTGTTCAGTCACCATCAAGGGAGTAACGTCAGTTACAAAGCCTTCTAAGGCCACAAGCTGGCCCTCTTCATAAACGTCTACTCCTTTCTCCCATACCCACTTAATTTCCCCGGAAGCAGTTCTGATTTTATATATTACTTCAAACTGAACATTATCCTGAATTGCTTCCTGCACACACTCCCATACATGCGCCCGGAATTCAGGAAGAATGAGATCTGAATATGATATTTCACGATTACCCAGTAGTGAAGAAGCCTTATATCCTGTCAGTTCCAGACAGCCTTCACTGACAAATTCCATAGTCCATTCCACATCATTTTTACACCGATAAGCCATGCCGGGAAGATTGCTGAGCAATGTGGAGAGAACTCTTTCCTTATCTCTTAAATGATCAAGTTCATTTCCCGGTACAGAAAAAGTCCTGACATTACCTGCAACCATTTTTCCCTTAAGTACAATCATCCCAGCTTCAAGGATATTCCCATGCCAAAGTATATTACTGGTGCCGCTGCTCCTGCTTTCATAATATCCTGTAAATGAAGAATCTGAACGGATTACTGCAGCTAGAAATTTCTCAAACCCATCGCTGCTTCCAAGACTTGAAGCTTCTATGAGATCGCCAGCATTGATAAGACCTGAAACTGCACGGGCAGATTCACCACCGACAAAAACAACTCTTTTATCAGCATCCAAAACAAGAACAACACCCGGGTCATGTTGAGCCAAAAATTCAATAGCTTGTAATATGTCACGTTCAAAGACAGCCACGTAAAAAAGACCTCCAGCTCACAATTTGAAACGACGATTAGCACTCACTATAACATAGCCGAATCATAAAAAAAGGAAAAAGTGTATTAACATATATTTAAACAAAGTATGTCACAATCGTTGCCAACAGACTCTTCGTACGTTACCAGATTTTCTCAAAGTACAAACTTCTGTGGAGATATAAAATGGGTTCAAATAGTATTTCAGGCGAGGTAATCCTCATCTTTACCGGCGGAACAATCGGAATGAGTGAAAAACCCGATGCCGGCGGAGTCGTTCCCGATGGTAATTTTACGAAACTTCTTAACGAAGTAACTCCCGACGAACATGATATTAAAATACGCCCTATACTTTGGTCGGATATTCCCAGCCCGCATATGTCCCCGGAAAAGATGCTTCATCTAGCCGCTGACGTTGATAAATATCTTGCTGAAGAACAAGTACTCGGAGCCGTAATTCTCCACGGCACAGATCTCATGGCCGAAACAGCTTATGTGCTTGATCTAACGGTCAAATCACCTAAACCAGTTATAATGACCGGAGCCATGCGCTACTTCAATGAGTCGGGATATGACGGCATTCGCAATCTTGTGGATGCAGTGCGTGTATGCCTGCTTCCGCCTCCGCAAGGAACAGATGTAATCATACAGATGGCGGACAAGCTCTTTGCCGCAAGGAACGCGATCAAGTCCAGTTCACTCAACGTAGACCCATTCATCGGACAAAACACAGGACGAATAGGCTTCATTGCAGGAGAATCAGTTATCCTGACCCGGGCCAAGCCGGACAGACGTCCACGTCTTCCCTTCCCAGCAACAAAAGCTGCAGAAAATGTACACTTGGTCGGCTGTCATCCCGGTATGGATTCAACTATCCTAAATAAACTTCTCGAAACAGGGGCAAAAGGGATAGTACTTGAAGGATTCGGAGCAGGTAATACCCCTCCCGGACTGGTTGCCGGTATTGAAAAATGCATTGCCAAAAAGATTCCTGTCGTACTCTGCACCCGCTGTGTAGAGGGGGGGGTATGGCCCATCTACGCCTATCCCGGCGGAGCTGCATATCTCCAGCAGAAAGGAGTTATCATCGCAGGAGCTCTTTCCGCTCTCAAAGCCACTCTTTTGTTACAGATACTGATAGGAAATGATTGTTCTATGAAAAATATGCGTGAGATATTTGCAGAAGAAAGTGTATAATCTTTTTTCAAAAAAACGGTTAGTTATTGAAATTTAATTTTCAACAACTAACCGTTTCTATTTCGAACAACTGTACAAAAAATACAATTTTTACAGGAGATGAAGAATCACCCTGAGCTGCAAAAAATACTAAGCACTCAAAGCGGTTTCCTCGATAATTTGTTCGATCATATTAGCGGCCTCATCAAATGAAGCTTCAGGATCAGATTCTATAAGTGCAATCTGTAAATTGATTTCTCTTTGCAAAGTGATATTTTCAGGATCGAAATAAAGCTTCCATACGGGCAAAGCCTTCTTACCTGCTCCCGCACGGCACAATAAAAGTCCCAGATAGAGATAGGAAAAATTATCTTTCCCTAAAATCCTGATAGCCCTTTCAAGTTCAACTTTAGCCTGAATGTATTTTCCACATTTATAAAGACAATGCCCCAGACGTTTACGGGCATCGGCATTTTGCGGTTCTGTTTTGATAAAATCTTTATATTTTTCAGCGGCTTCTTCGTAGCGTTTGTTTTCGTAAGCAACATTCGCCTCGGCAAGAGTGTCTAAGTTAACCTCTTTAGCTGCGATGGGCTTTGCCGCACTTTGGGGTTGTTCACGATCTTCCTTTTTCCTAAAACTGCCAAAGAGAAAACCTCTTCTGGATAGTTTTTGGGGCTTCTTCTTCACGGACATATTTACCTCCAAAATAAAAACTGCTGAAGTGTAACGACAAACGCACTGAACGCCAAGTCATATAATACCCGGTGTGGACATCTTAAGCCCTGCGTTATAAAAGTTACAGATTATGGAAATATTAAGCTGGGATTTACAATGAAAAAATTATTTCTCCTCATAACTATGCTTTGCCTGTTTACTTCATGCAGTCTGACGGAACACTATAAGACACCTTTTGAGACTGATGGAGAAGTATACAAAGTAGCACTTCTCCCGTGGAAAGCCTCAACAATGGACTTTGAAATGAAGTACCGCTGGACCATGACTCAGGCTTTAAAAGACGCCTGCAAGGAATCAGGTGCTTTCAAATTTGAATGGTCCGTTTACCCGGTTAACGGCAATGATGTCATACTGCTTGAAGACATCGATAAAACCGGACTCTGGGAGCGTAAAAAATACGGCAGATATGAGCCGAGTATTAAAAAAGTACTTAAAATAACAAAAAGTCTTGGAGCTGATCTGGCTCTTCTGTACAACCTTTCGGTAGACAATGTCGGCTCACGCGGCCCGGATTCTCTGGGAGGACGTAATGACTACGTAAGACTGTTTGCAATAGACGGCAAAACAGGTGAAGTTTTTGTGGAATTTATACAGACAGATTTCTTGCGCAAGAAGGCATTTGCAAATGTAAAACAGGTTACTTTACGAGCATATAATAAGTGGCTTTCGCGAGAAAAATGATTACCATCTTTGTGAGTAAAGAATCATTATAAGATCAAAGGAGACCGTAAGTGTTTAAGAAAATTAATTTACAGATTCTGGTTGTTTTCTGCCTCTTAACCATTCTCCCTGCTGCGGCCTACGCCTCAGACATTAACATCAAAGGATGGGAAAAAGGCGGGGACTATGACCAGCTGTATGACAATACCGACCGGGATGTGTTCAAAGGAACACTTATCGAGATCAAAGAAATAACTCCTTTAGACGGCATGACAGAAGGTATAGGAATAGTCGTTAAGGATAAAGAAGACGGTGAAAAAGTTTTGGTACACTTAGGACCTAAAGACTTCGTAAAATCCCGCATTAAAGATCTTCGCCCCGGCGTTCGCGTTAAGGTGTATGGTGTTCTTGTCGAAATAGATGAAGAATATGAATACATGTGCGCCAAACTGAAAGCAGGAGAAGAACGTAAATACAAATTCCGTCTGACCAAAGATGGAACTCCTTTCTGGTCCCTCTCCAGCGAAGACCTCAAACGCGAAGAATCAAGCATAGAATAATTCATATCCAGATAACCTGAATACGGAGTGCAGGAGGGCTTTGACCTTTTGCACTCCGAAAAATATCCTTCAATTACAATCGCAAAACGCATTCAATAATCTTAAATCCCCGCAGGGTCACTTAAAGCCTGCAATATGAGCCCCATGAATTCTGATAATATCTCCCGCATTTCGTCTGAGCTGAATATCCCCCATAAAAATGTGAAAGCTGTCGTCAGTCTCCTTGATGAAGGAGCGACAATCCCCTTTATATCAAGATATCGCAAAGAAGCCACCGGCAGCCTTGATGAGGTAGCTGTTTCTTCTGTCAATGATCTTTTTGAAAAACTGAAAGATTTGGATAAAAGACGCGAGACCATTCTTAAATCAATTGATGAACAGGGAAAACTTGATAGCGGACTGAAGACCAAAATCAACTCGGCAGCAACAATGCGGGAGCTTGAAGACCTCTACCTGCCCTACAAGCCGAAACGCAAGACCAAAGGCCAGACAGCCATCCAAAAGGGCTTGGAACCTCTGGCTTATAAAATTTTCGCTCAGAATTGCGACCCTGCAGCAGAAGCAAAGGCATACCTTTCTAAAGAAAAAGGTGTCGACAGCATTGATGATGCCCTGGCTGGAGCACGAGATATCATTGCTGAAAAAATTTCTGAAAATACAACTTCCCGTCAGGCGGTGCGTTCTCTTTTTGAACGCAAAGCTTTTATTGAATCAAAAGCCACCAAAGCAGCCAAATCTGATGAAAATAAAGAGAAAGCCGCTAAATTCCGTGACTGGTTTGAGTGGAAAGAACCAGCCAAACGAGCCGCAGGACATCGAATTCTTGCTCTCTTTCGCGGAGAACGGGATAAATTTTTAAAAGTATCTATCAGACCTGATGAGACAGAAGGGCTTGAAACGCTTCACCGTAAATTAGTGCGTTCTGCTTCCGATGCTTCAAAGCAGGTACAGAAAGCGGCTACAGACAGCTATAAAAGACTTCTTGCCCCGCAAATGGAAACCGAACTTCGCGGGATTATGCTTAAACGTGCAGAAACCGAAGCCATAAAAGTTTTTGCATCCAACCTGCGTGAAATACTGCTCGCACCGCCACTTGGCAGTAAACGCATACTGGCTCTTGATCCGGGCTTCCGCACCGGGGCGAAACTGGTTTGTCTGGATGCACAGGGCACCCTGCTTCACAATGATACCATCTAC
>JMSU01000246.1_pt1 | contig 17829 bp, 17 predicted proteins | sample 179011 | NCBI WGS metagenome assembly JMSU01 (sample SAMN02769580, study PRJNA246767) | bioreactor metagenome | isolation source: Culture-1 Bioreactor ArsB derived from microbial biomass from the upper 2 cm... | place: Germany: Bremen | collected day 87 after inoculation
ATCAGGGCTTAAATTAGAAAACATTACTAAAATTGTTGCTACAGGATATGGAAGATTTAACATTGAAGAAGCAGATAAACAAATTAGCGAAATCAGTTGTCATGCTAAGGGGATTTTCTTTTTAGTTCCTACTGCAAGAATAATCATTGATATCGGTGGTCAAGATGTTAAGGCTATCAAGCTAGATAGCAAAGGTAGTGTTAAGCAGTTTTTTATGAATGATAAATGTGCTGCTGGAACAGGGCGTTTTCTTGATGTAATGTCAAGAGTACTTGAAGTTGATTTAAATGAAATGGCAGAATATGATTTCCGTGCAACAGAGCCGGCTACTGTTAGCAGTACATGTACTGTTTTTGCAGAATCTGAGGTAATATCTCAACTTTCAAAAGGAATTTCTAAAGAGAATATTATTGCAGGAGTTCACCAATCAGTTGCTAGTAAAGCCTGTGGACTTACCTATAGATGTGGGATAGAAGATAATGTTGTTATGTGTGGTGGTGTTGCCCAAAACCAAGGAGTTGTTAGGGCAATAAGCAGAGAACTTAAAAGACCAGTAATTGTGGCACCAAATCCACAACTTACAGGTGCAATAGGTGCAGCGTTGTTTGCCTATGAGGAAACTAAGAAATAAGGCTAATAAAGCCAATAATATAGAAGGAAAGAGGGATAATAATGTCTGATATAGCAGGAATGAGCGCAAAAAAGTTGTTAGGTTATTATCAAGAGAAATTAGACGAAGAAGCAAGACAAGCAAAAAAGAAGGGAAACTTGTTTGCTGGTCTGCATCCGTTGCTCCACCAGAATTCTGTGTTGCCATGGATATAGCTATGGTATACCCTGAAACACATGCAGCAGGAATAGGTGCAAGAAAAGGTTCATTAGATCTGCTAGAAGTTGCAGATAGTAAGGGATACTCGTTAGACATCTGTTCTTATGCAAGAGTAAATCTTGGATACATGGAGCTTTTAAAGGAAAAGGCTTTAACTGGAGTAACTCCTGAAAAGCTTAAGAATTCTCCAGCCGCCGATGTACCACTTCCAGACCTTGTAATAACCTGTAACAACATTTGTAATACATTATTAAAATGGTATGAAAACCTTGCAGTTGAATTAAATATCCCTTGTATCGTAATCGACGTACCATTTAACCATACAATGCCGATTCCGCAATATGCTAAGGACTATATAGCAGAGCAATTTAAAGAAGCTATTGCTCAGCTTGAAGAAATCTGTGGAAGAAAATTCGATTATGACAAATTCTTAGAAGTACAAAAACAAACTCAACGTTCCGTTGCTGAGTGGAATAGACTAGCTAGTATGTTAAGTCATAAACCATCACCATTAAATGGTTTCGATCTTTTCAACTTCATGGCTCTTATCGTTTGTGCTAGAAGTAGGGATTATGCTGAAATCGCATTCAAGAAATTTGCAGATGAACTTGAAGAGAATCTTAAAAATGGTGTTTATGCTTTTAAGGGAAATGAACAAAAGCGTATTACTTGGGAAGGGATAGCTGTATGGCCGTATCTTGGGCATACATTTAAGGGATTAAAAAGTCTTGGAAATCTAATGACCGGTTCAGCATATCCTGGTCTTTGGAATCTAACCTATACTCCAGGGGATACGAGTTCAATGGCAGAAGCCTATACTAGAATTTATATAAATACTTGTCTTGATAACAAAGTTAAAGTTCTTAGCGATATAATTAGTGGAGGAAAATGTGACGGTGTTCTTTATCACCAAAACAGAAGTTGTAAGTTGATGAGCTTTCTTAATGTAGAGACTGCGGAAAGGCTTCAAGAAGAAAATGGATTACCATATGTAAGCTTTGATGGAGATCAAACTGATCCTCGGAATTTTGCTCCTGCACAGTTTGATACACGTATACAGGCATTAGATGAAATGATGAAACAAGACAAGGAGGCGAATTAAGTGAGTAGAATAGAAGCAATTATAAATGAATTAGCAGCAATTTCAAGTAATCCTAAAAAAATTATAGAAAACTTCAAAAAAGAAACTGGCAAAGGAGCAGTTGGAGTTATGCCTGTATATGCTCCAGAAGAAATAATTCATGCAGCAGGCTTTCTTCCCGTAGGAATATGGGGAGGACAGAGGAGCATATCTAAAGCTCGTGCATATTTACCTCCATTTGCCTGTTCGATCATGCAATCGGTTATGGAAATGCAACTTGAAGGAGCATATGATGACTTACAAGCTGTACTTTTCTCAGTACCATGTGATACATTAAAATGTCTCAGTCAAAAGTGGAAGGGAACATCTCCAGTAATTGTGTTCACTCATCCACAAAACAGAAAATTAGAAGCTTCAAATGTATTTCTTGCTAAAGAATTCAAACTTGTTCGTGAAAAGCTTCAACAAATATTAGGTACAGATATTACAGATGAAGCAATAAACAACAGTATTGAAGTATACAACGAAAATCGTAGAGTTATGCGTGAATTCTCAGATATTGCTGCTGAGTATCCACAAGTTATTGATCCAGTAAATCGTAATGCAGTTATGAAGTCAAGACACTTCATGGAAAAGTCAAAACACACTGCTATGGTAAAGGAATTAATAGCAGAAGTTAAAACTCTACCTGTAGAGCCATGGACTGGCAAGAAGGTTATCTTAACTGGTATCACCGCTGAGCCAAATGAAGTATTAGAAATATTCAAAGAAAATGGGTTAGCTGTTGTAGCAGATGATCTTGCACAAGAGTCAAGACAATTCAGACTTGATGTACCGGAAGGAACAGACCCATTATACAGATTGGCTAAATGGTGGCAGGATTTCGATGGTTGCTCTCTTGCAACAGATCCTAAAAAACCAAGAGGACCAATGCTTATAGATATGGTTAAAAAATACAATGCAGATGCAGTTGTTGTTTGTATGATGAAATTTTGTGATCCAGAAGAGTTTGATTATCCAATTTATTATGCACAGTTTGAAGAAGCTGGAATTAAGAGCTTATATATAGAAATTGATCAAGAATCAACAGCCTTTGAACAAGTTAAAACTAGGGTACAAAGTTTTTGTGAGATGTTTTAATATTTAACTTATAGAATAATTAGTAGATATCTTTAAAAATAAAAACTCTGCAAGACTGAAAGTAAGTCTTGACAGGGTTTTATTTTCTTTTTTTATTGTTACAACATCCATATATATAATAAAAAAACTAAAAACAATGCTGTGAAGATACAGTATGATTTTAGGTAACATTGAATTTATAAAGCATAGTTGGTATAATATAGATAATTAAACTTGTTTCAATAATTTGAATTTTCAAATATAGGAGTCCTGACAATTATATCAAGCTATCATTTTGATAGGTAAAAAACGAGATTGGAGGAAAACGTATCCATGAGCTGAATAAGTATATATCAACAGAAGCAAGGATATTAAAGATTCTATTAAATAAAGATTTTTATCGAAAATGCAAAGACTGGATGTAGAGTCGTTACTAGAATTTGAAATTTTCTATTGCAATATATGTTATTTTAATAACAAAACATGTAGTAAAAGCATTGTTATAAGGCATATAATAGAGTTGATATTTGAATAATACATTTACTAATCAGTAGCACATTTTTCTGTATAAAATTGACTTTTTGTTTTTGAATTGGTAAGACCACCCAACCTTAGAACCAATATAATAAGTTAAATTAGTATGGTTATAGATCCAAGTTGTTTTTATTTTGAAAGTCGGAGGTGTTTCATGAAAAATATAGAAAGTTATGGCTCTATATTAAGGAAATTATTGTGCCTAACTGATACTAAATTTGCTGTATTATCAAAGTGTGTAGGATATGACATATCCTATATAAGTAAATGGTGCAATAATATTAAAATACCTACTCATAAAAATATTGAAATTATTAATGAAAAAGCAACTACGATTTTTTCAAAGGAAATAGTAAGACAAAACAAAGTTGAAGAATTTTGTGAAGTATTTAAAATTAAAGAACATATAGATGAGGGTGATCCAGTAAGTAAGGATATACTTGAAAATCAGATATATAATTTGCTAGAGGATGGATATAAAAAATCAGAAGTTCAGTTATCATCAAGAACACAAAAAAAATCCAATAAAAATAGGGTTATTATTGGCAAGAATCAAGTGACTAAGGCTATAAGAAAAATTATTTCTACAACAATTGAAAATTCGACGACTGATATTGAATTATTATCTACTATTGATATTTGCAAGGGAACCAGTAATATCAATCTTGATACAATGAAAGAATATAACAATAAGGATATTCGGATTAGTGCTAAGGTTGGATTTGACATGGATGAATTTGAAAGCAAACCTTATTTTTATTTGTGGAGAATATATTTTATATTAAACAGAAAGTGGAATGTAGAATTTGAGTTTTTTGATAATAAAGAGATGGACAGGGTAAATGTAATAGCAATTAGAGATAAACTTGCAATTGTCTGTTCATTAGATTCTGATGGATTGATAGAGATAGCAACTATTATAAGGGATCATGAAACTGTAAATTCAATATATGATAAAATCATTTCTAAATTTAAACTGGGAGATATTTTAATCAGGTCTATACGAAATTCACAATTAAATCAAAGTAAATATAGAACAGGTTTTTATGCTAATGACGATCAGTTCCAGTTTGTTTCTACTAAGGGTTTTGAGTTTTTATTACCTTTTGATACTATTCCAGATATTATTAAAGAATCTTATAAACAAGGGTTTGGTAATGACATATCTTTTTTAATTAGAAAATTACAAATTACTTGGGAAGAGAGGTTTGAAAAGAGTAAAATAAATTTTATTATTTTAAAGTCTGCACTTATGAAGTATATTGAAGACGGAAAGATATTTTTTACTGATATTAAATATAATTTATCTATAGAGCAAAGGAAAAAACATGTTCTCAAAATTGTAGAATCTATGAGAAAAAATAATAATATTAAAATTGCAATTTTAGATGATGAATTACTTAATTATGGTGTGGATTTCTTTAAAATTACGGTTAATGCAAATAGAAAAAAGGTTTTTTTGAAGAAGAATTTAAAGGATATTTCTAATGACATGCCTATAATATATACAATAACGAATGAGAATCTGGTTAGATATATTAACGAAAGTATTCTACTGGTAAAGAATATGGATTTTTGTGTAGAATATAATGCTAATGAAATAGAACTTGCTTTAGAAAAATATGGGACAATGTTTTTAAGAATGGTAGAAGCAAAGAAGTATAATAAATATCAAGATGAACCAAAGGTTAGGAAGTAATATAAATCTTAAAATACGCTAAACATCTTAAATGGTGGAGATTTAACATCCAACACTTTTAGGAATGTTAACTCTTCACAATGTAATAGATTTTTCTCAACTTATATATACAGTTTTCTATAAAAAATGAACAGTGCAAATGACTGTTCATTTTAAAATTCCGTACAGAATTATACATAATCTTCGAAAAAAACCGCTAATATAGCTTCATCTTTTAGATAGTAATACATTTTATTGATATCGGATTTAAGCATTTCATTTACAAATAAAAGATATTCCTGTTCACTTAATAATTCTTGATTCTCCAATACTGTTAAGCCATAGCATAATGACATTATTATTTTTGATAGAGTCAATATGCTCATTTCCTTATTTCTTATTTTCACACTTTTGCTTGTATAACATGTAAACAATCTATCTGAAATTTTCTCAGCAATATTCATAATCTCGTTACTGTTATTTAATAATTCTAATAATATGGGCTTTAAAAGATTTCTATTTTTTATTATTTCATTTTCAAGGTTCTTTATTGTCATTTGAGTTTTTTGTGAGTTATTAGTGTTGTTTTTTTCGCTATCTAAGAAACATTTATATATTCTTTCTTCTAAAATTGAAAAACGCATAATATCTTTTTCTCCCTTCAAACTTCTTTATTTGGTATTAATTAAATCATCTATTACAGTTACATCTACAAGGGTAGTTAAATCCCTAAGTTCTCGACCTTCAGAAATATCCCTAAGTACACGCCTCATGATTTTTCCACTTCTTTCTCCCAAATCTTTTCATAACTAATATTTTTAGAAATTGAATTCAGATTTGCCTTTTTGGAAAATTCTTTATCGGGATAATATAGTTTTCTATCTTTTTTTTCTAAAATGGCACTCAAGTAATCACCTCGTTTTTCTTTTTTATCATTGTATAGTATAAAAACAGCTATAGTAACCATTGTTTTTTTAACGGTAGAAAATTAATCTTTACTGTAGAATAGAGCATTTTAAATGGCTATTTAAGTGAATTATATGGTTAATGAATATAATTTCCGTTCGTTTTAGGATTTTAACCAATCACATATGGTAAAAGACCATTAAGTATTTAAAACTTTAAGTAGATACTCATATAAGGTATAATAGTTATTAAAAATCAAAATACAGTATAGGTGTGTATAGTCTACGGTTTTACTTAAATAGCTGTATGAATAAAAACATTCTCTTTTACATGAAATGATATACTGAGGAGGTTATGATTTGGATAGGATTAAGATAAGAAAAAGAATTAAGTTTAGAATATTATACTTTATATGTTTTGAAGCTCTTATTTTTATTATAGTAACGATGCAGAATCCTAGTTTTTGGTTAGAATATTTAACCATTACTTTAACTAGTACAATTGGTAGTTTATATATAATTATTCCAACACTAAACAAAAGAAACTATATCCTTAGAAACAAATACAAGGGTATAGAAGATACTATTACTATCGCCGATAAGACACTTCCATATTTTCGGCAGGGTTTAAATAAAGATACCGCTTCTGTAATAGCAAAAATAGTTAAGAATATTAGTAATGTCCCTGCTGTAGCCATTACTGACAGGGAAAATGTACTTGCCTTTATTGGAACAGGGTGTGAAAAGCATCCCATAGGATATCCAATACGTACTAATGCAACAATTGATGTGCTCAAAAGCGGTGAAATAAAGCTCATTAATAATAAAAAAGAGTTTAACTGTACAATAACAAACTGTGATTGTCCTCTGGAATCAGCCATAATTGTTCCCTTGTTTAATAAAAACAAAGTGATAGGCTGTCTAAAGTTCTATGAGACAAGTAAAGGAAAAATCTCTAAGGAAATAGTGAAACTTGCATCAGGTATAGGGAAACTTTTAACCATGCAAATTGAGCTAGCTGATCTAAACAGACAGGCTCAACTTGCCACCAGGGCAAAGCTTGATGCCCTTCAAGCCCAAGTTAATCCCCATTTTCTTTTTAATGCATTAAATACAATAAATATGTACATTAATAAAAATCCTGAATATGCAAGAAAGCTTATTGTAAGACTATCAACTCTTTTAAGATATTTATTGGGGAACTATGGAAGGTTCATAACCATTGGTGAAGAACTATCCTATATTGAAGACTATGCCGTTATAGAAAAGGCTAGGTTTAAAGATAAATTAAGAATTGTATTTAATATTGACAAAAACATTGAAGAGATTAAAATACCTGTATTTACTGTTCAACCCTTGGTACAAAACGCCATAACCCATGGAATACTTCCTAAAGAAAATGGTGGTACTGTTAAAATATCTGCCCATAAGCTCGATGATGAAATAGTAATATCTGTAACAGATACGGGCATAGGTATAATCCAAGAGAATCTAGATAGAGTTTATGAACATGGATTTGGTACAGGATGCGGTGTAGGTATACCTAATGTTAATGATAGATTGAAGATACTTTATGGTGAAGAGTATGGACTTAAAATAGAAAGTGAATACAATATGGGAACAAAGGCATATTTCAAAATTCCCTTAAATAATAAAACAAGTGGGTGATTTAATGGAGTTAAGAGCTTTAATAGCAGATGATGAGTATCCGGCTAGAGAGGAAATCAGATACCATCTAAAAAAGTATGAAAATATCAATGTAGTTGGTGAAGCCGCTTCTGTAACGGAAGCACTAGCACTTATCAATGCATTAGAATATGATTTGGTTTTTTTAGATATAAATTTTCCTGTTAAAAATGGTATAGAACTAGGAATAGAAATGCAAAATATGGATAATTCTCCCATTATAATCTATATAACTGCATATGAAGAGTATGCTTTAAGAGCCTTTGATGTTAATGCAATAGATTATATATTAAAACCAATAGATGAAGAAAAATTTGATAGGGCTATTAAAAGAGTATTTAAGGTCTATAACAATAGAATTAATGGTAACAACAATTTTGATGATAAAGAGCTAAACAAAGAACTAGGTGAAGAACAGAGTAAAAAACAATTATTAGACTCAAATCTTATTAAAAAAGTTTCCGCAGAGTTAAATGGGAAAATCTACTTAGTAGATTTAGAAGATGTGTACTATGCTTATGTAGATAATAATTATGTATTCATCAAAAGGTACGATGATAAACTTATAACAAAATATACACTGGCATCTCTAGAGGATAAACTTCAAAATATGAATTTCTTCAGAACTAATAGGAGCTGTTTAGTCAATCTAAATAAGATAAAAGAAATATCTACTTTTTTTAAAGGTAAATGTAATCTAGTAATGTGTGATAAAGAAAACAGTAATATATCCGTAAGCAGAAGGCAAGCTAAAGAGCTAAGAAGAATCTTTGATTTATAAATAACTTGTAATATAGGTGATTAAGGGAGAGTTCGATATCACTGATTGTTCAATCTCTTAAGATAAATACTATTAAAAAAGAAGGCCAGTGCAATCTAGTAAAGTTTAGATTGCACTGGTTTTATTTGCATGTTAAACCTGATCATTTAAGTTCTTTATATGAAGAAGGTTGATTATAGGTGTTTTTACTTCTACAAGTAATTCATTAAATACTAGTAAGTTCAACTGATAGTATTGAAGAATCGATATTCATAGGGACTTGGATGTCTGGGAAAGTTAATGTTAATGCAGCTCATTTTGCCGAGATTGAATATTGACATTAGTTTGATATAAAACTATAATATAATTATGAATATAAAAGATGCTATATCATTAATATCAAAAATTAGAGAGAGAACTAATCGACTTATTGTATCAGAGATGTTGAAACACGGGATAGAGGGTATTGTAACTTCACATGGTGATATCATGTATGCTCTTTTTAAGAAGCCAAGACAGACTATGGCAGAGATTGCAGAGAAGATTGGTAAAGACAAGTCCACAGTCACAGCACTTGTTGGCAAACTGGTCAGACTCGGATATGTGACAAAGGAAAGAGGTACAGAGGATACAAGAGTTGTTTATGTAACCTTAACCAATAAGGGGTATAAATTGGAACCCATATTTCAAGCAATATCAAACGAGGTTTTAGATGTATTTTACCTAGATATCTCAGAAAATGAAAAGGAGGAGTTAATCAGAATTTTAAATAAGATTTATAATAACTTCTAATTTTTTTAATGATATAGTTTGACATCAAACTATAATTCGATATAAGGAGGAACTAGTAATGAAAGATTACACTAAAACATTACCTAAGCATATTGAAAAATATATTGGAGAAAATGATTTGTTCTTAGAGATATTCGAGGGTAAAGAGTATTCACAAGAAACTAAAAAAAGACCACCACTACTTTTCGTGCATGGTGCCTATACTGGGAGTTGGATGTGGAGCAAATACATTCCCCATTTCGTGAGTAAAGGTTGGAAGTGCTATGTAATGAACATGAGAAGTCACTATAAGAGCAGGCTTTTAGATCTGACGAAGGTATCCTTCGAGGATTATTTGGAGGATATTAAGGAGGTTATTGCAGAGTGCGGTGAATCTCCAATTATCATCGGATTCAGCTTGGGTGGGATTCTCTGCCAAAAGATATCAGAAACAGTTACGCTTGCCGGTTTGGTATTGATAGATTCAAGCATAAGCAGGGAAGTACATAAACTGGTTCCGTATAAAGAAAAAGCTGAAATTATAACGGAAATAATAGTACCTGCTCCCGAACGCGAAGAGTTTAGTATAGATGAATCAGCAGATGACATTGCTTTCCAAAAAAAATATCTGGCAATGGAATCATCAAAGGCACTTAACGCTTGTGGTTGTTGGTTCAGGTCAACGGAAGGAATTTCTATAGACAGTAGTTTGATAATTTGCCCGTCATTGGTCATCAAAGCAGTAAACAGTGATGATGATGACAGACGGGGTAGGGCAACAGCGGAACATCTTGATGCTGAATATACAGGACTCTGGAACACAAGTCACACTGGCTTACTTGTAGGACAAAGATATAAGGAGGTAGTAGATAGGATAATGAAATGGTTCAAAAGGTTTTAAGAATTCATGGTGCAAGTTCTTTCTGTAAGGGTTCTGCTATAAGAGACGAAGGGATAGGATAGGTGTTCACATACACAGATTATTACAAATTAGGATGGACGAAAAACCTGTCCCTATGTCCCTTCTATGTCCCTTTTGAAGCAGAACCTTTACCGCAACATCTGAAGAAAAACCTTTCCAATTAGCTCATGTTACTATAGATACTACTTGCATTCAAAGTGGTCTGACCCTAAAAAATGTATAATTCAAATGGTTTTACATAATAAACTAAAGGATGCTCTGTATATTAATGTGGAGATTGTAATAAAAATGATACACGTACAGGAAAGCAGATACGATAAATATTAGAGATTGGTATTAATACTCCATAATTCTATCGAATGTCAAAGTGGCAAAAGGCGGAAGAAATAATCTCATATTTATCTTAGGATACTAATTGATTTTTCGAAAAGTTAGAAAATATATTTGGGAAAATGTACTTTTTCAGTGGCCTCAAAATGTCCCCATAACATCATATAGGAAATATATGTAAAAAAAAAGAGACGTTGTAAAAAAAAAGGTTGATAAATGTACCAGTAATGGGACGTTTTTTTTATTTACCAAAATTTGTTGAGTAATAATCAAAAAAATGTCTACAGATACAATATTCTTTAGATATACTCGTTTTGGCACAATAGTTGCATTAATAAAAATAATATCCTAAAGTATTTCAATTTTTAATAGAATGCACAAAGAAATTGTCTTATCAAATTACTAATCTGTTTTGTGATTCTTTATGTAGGGTAGAGCTAGGAGTGAATTGTATGTGAAGTTGCCGTCTTTACAAAGCAAATTTTTTAGAAATGATTTGAAAACGTTTTTTTAGTATCAGAATTATTGATAGTTGTAAAACTAATTAGCTGATAAATGAAAATGACCGCAAAATATTCGTTAGGATTAAGTAAGAACAGGATTTTGGATTATCACTATTACCTGATTTATAGAGAATTATTAAAACTATAAGGTATTAAAGATTTAACATCAATATATTCTTGAGAAAGTTTCAGAAAGATTGGTTTTTCAGTATTAATAAACCTGTCAAAATCTTCAATAAAGTTACTTAAACTCAATTGTTTACAATTTGCTTTCATAAGGTCTCCTTCTTCTTTTTAGATTGTTCAATTTACTTATGAATATATTAATAATTCTAAATTAAGTGGGAGAAATCTTTTTTGAAAGTATTGAAAAATATAGATTTTTCAACAATTGTAGAGTTCTACAACTGACTACAGCATTAGCTAAAGGGGGGGACTAGTATTAAGATTTATTGTATCAAAAGATAAACTGCAATTTATTAATAAGACAAGGAGGAATTTAATGTTAAGGTTCATTTTAAAGAGAATTATTTTTGGTGTAATTATGCTCATTCTAATTACAACAGCTACATTCTTTCTAATTGCAGGGGCACCAGGGGATCCTTTGGTTGCAAAGTGTGGTCAAATGCCCGAGGCTACACGAGGAATAATGATGGCAAAGTATGGTTTGGACAAACCAGTATTTGAAAGATATCTAATATATATGAAGACTCTTCTTACTAAAGGAGATTTAGGGTATTCAATTGTTTATTCTGGTAAGTCCGTTAATCAAATTATTAAGGACAATGCTCCTATATCTGGTAAGGTAGGAGGTTTAGCTATAATCCTTCAAATTTCAATTGGGGTTTTATTAGGACTTGTATCTGGCTTAAACAGAGAAAAGCTGGGAGATCATATTATAAGGGTATTTGTTGTTCTAGCAATTTGTGTTCCAGCCTTTGTTTTAGCAGCCTTATTACAATACTTCGTGGCATTCAAGTGGAAGCTTACACCTGTTTTTGGATGGGGAAAACCAATAAATTATGTATTACCAGTTATAGCATATGCATTATTTGGAATAGCAAACTATTGTAAGTATATGAGGAATAGTACAATAGATGTTTTAAATGATGATTATATAATAACTGCTAAGGCTAAAGGATGTAGTAAACACAGAATGGTAAGGAAGCATGTTATAAGAAATTCTATTATTCCAATCATAACTATGATAGGCCCAACAATTGCGTATATATTTGCAGGCTCTTTTATATTAGAATCCATGTTTGGTATACCAGGGCTTGGCTCATATTATGTAAAAGCTGTTACTGATAACGATTACACTATGATAATTGGACTAACAGTATTTATTGCTGCCTTATATATTGTTTCCTTGATATTTGTCGACATATTATATGGTGTTGCTGATCCAAGAATCAGGGTAGCAAAGAATTCAGATTAGAGGAGGAATAGTTCTTATGAGCAATGTAGTAGATAATGTATTAAGCAATGAGGGCCAAGTTATAAGTGAAGATATAGAATTGACAGATGATATATTTGAAAAAATAGGGACTAGTGGTCTGGATGCAGAAGAGATTTCAGGGCCAAGGCTGACCTATTGGGCCGACGTATGGAGAAGGTTTAAAGGAAGTAAATTATCTTTGCTTGGATTAATGGTTTTAGGATGTATAGTATTCTTTGTTATATTTGGACCTAGAATAACTGGATATGATTATACCTATATTGATCCATCCATTAAAAACCAAACATCTAGTTTTCAGCACTGGTTTGGAACAGATCGATTTGGAAGAGACTTGTTTACAAGAGCATGTATTGGAGGAAGAGTTTCTATAGTTATAGGTTTGGTTTGTACAGCAGTAATGTTTGCTATAGGGGCTACTTTAGGTGCAATTGCAGGTTTTAGAGGTGGACTGATTGATGACCTGATTATGAGATTTTGTGAGCTTATTGTTAGTATACCCTACTTAGTTTTAGTAGTTGTTTTTACGGTGATTATGGGAAGAAGTATGTTTTCTTTGGTGTTTGCCATGAGTATAACTTCATGGATTAATACGGCAAGAATGGTTAGAGGACAAATTCTTAAAATTAAAGAGCAGGATTTTGTTTCAGCAGCAATTGCCTTGGGAGCTGATACAAAGAGAATAATTATAAAGCATTTATTACCTAATATTTTAGGCATTATTATGGTAACAATTACTATATCAGTTCCAAGATTTATATTTGGTGAAGCGTTTTTAAGTTTTATTGGACTTGGTATACAACCCCCTGAGACTAGTTGGGGTGCATTGGCAGCAGAAGGTCAGATAACCTTGGTATTTAATCCACATCAATTATTTTTTTCCATCCTTGTTTATAGTTTTAACTATACTGTCATTTCATTTAATTGGTGATGGTCTGGCAGATGCATTGGATCCAAAGCTTAGAAAATAAGGGAGGAAAAGAAATGAGTAATGATAAGATATTACAGGTCAATAATCTGCATGTATCATTTAAAACATATGCAGGAGTATGTAAGGCTGTAAGGGGTGTAGATTTTAGCTTAAAAAGAGGAGAAACCCTTGCAATAGTTGGAGAATCAGGTTGTGGGAAAACGGTAACATCAAAGTCAATAATGGGAATTTTACCAAAGCCCCAAGCAATTATAGAGCCAGATAAATCACAAATTCTTTTCAATGACACAGATCTATTGTCATTATCGGAAAGGGAAATGTCAAGGGTAAGAGGTAGTGAGATTTCGATGATATTTCAAGATCCAATGACTTCACTTAACCCAACTATGAGAATTGGTGATCAAATAGCCGAGAGTATAATTATACATAGAGGTAAAAAAAATACTGATCCTATGAAAGAGACAATAAAGATGCTTGAACTGGTGAAGATACCTAATCCCATGAAGAGAGCAAAGCAATATCCTCATGAGTTTTCAGGTGGAATGAGGCAAAGAGCTATGATAGCAATTGCTCTAGCTTGTAGACCCAAAATATTGATTGCAGATGAGCCTACTACTGCATTGGATGTTACTATACAATCTCAAATAATGAAGCTCATTGCAGAGCTTCAAAAAGAATTAAATATGGGAGTTATACTTGTAACCCATGATTTAGGAGTGGTAGCAGGTACTGCAGATAGAATAATGGTTATGTATGCAGGTAAGGTGGTAGAAACAGGAGCTGTAAATGAGATATTTTATAGTCCTAAGCATCCTTATACATGGGCTTTATTAAAATCTGTACCCAAATTTGTTTCTGGTAATAAATCTAAGATTTTCTCTCTACAGGGAACACCGCCGGATTTATTACATCCACCAAAGGGATGTCCTTTTTCTGCTAGATGTGAGCATGGAATGAAGATATGTAGACTGAAAAAACCAGAAGTAACAGTAATAAGTGATGCTCAAGAAGTATCATGTTGGCTTTATCATGAAAAAGCAAAGTTTGAAGCCATGCCACAGGAAATTTTAGTGGGGGTGAAGCAAATTGGAGCACAATAAAGAAGCACTAATTAAGGTAAGAAATTTAAAAAAGCATTTTAAAGTAGGTCGCGGAGCTATTTTAAAAGCTGTTGATGGAGTGAGTTTTGACATATATAAGGGTGAAACCTTAGGCTTGGTTGGAGAAAGTGGCTGTGGTAAAACAACTTGTGGGAAGACAGTAGTTGGACTATATAATAAGACTGATGGTGAAGTTTTCCTTAATGGTATAAATATTCATGGTTTAAATAAAAAGGAAAAAAAAGACTTTACTAGAAAGGCTCAGATTATATTTCAAGATCCCTATTCATCTCTAAATCCAAGAATGACAGTTGGAGATATCATTGGAGAGGGAATAGAAATTCATAATTTTTATGATAATGAAAAAGAAAAAACAGAGAGAATCTATAGTTTGTTAGAGATGGTTGGACTAAATAAAGAACATGCATCAAGATTTCCCCATGAATTTTCTGGAGGACAAAGACAAAGGATAGGTATAGCAAGGGCACTTGCAATAGAGCCTGACTTTATAGTTTGTGATGAACCAATTTCAGCACTTGATGTGTCTATCCAAGCGCAGGTAGTTAACCTATTAATAAAGCTACAGGAGGAATTAGGGTTAACCTATCTATTTATAGCCCATGATTTAGCTATGGTTAGACATATATCTGATAGAGTGGGGGTTATGTATCTTGGGAATTTAGTTGAACTGAGTGAAAGTGAAGAGCTATATGATAATCCTCTACATCCATATACGAAGGCTTTGATGTCAGCGATTCCAATTCCTGATCCAGAGAGGGAAAGAAATAAAAAAATAATAGATGTCGAAGGAGAAGTTCCTAGTCCTATTAATCCTAAACCAGGATGTAGATTTGCTGATAGATGCAGCTATTCAAAGAATATATGTACTAGAGAAACACCAGAATTAAAGAAAGTAAAGGAAGGACATTTTGTAGCATGTCATATTGTAGAATAGCATATTAATAAGTTTTATCTCAGATGCTGTTATAGGGAATTACTATATTAAGTATTTAAAAATTAATTTAGTCTCCTCTTAGTAGTAATCTGATATAAATACAAGCTATCATATTATAATTTTAAGGGGGATTTTTAATGAAGAGAAGAAAATGGTTAGCTTTGATGGTAGTAGTAATACTTTCTATTACTACAGTATTAACAGCTTGCGGCAAAGGAAACACCGATGTAAGTACTCAAAGCTCAGAAACAACTGAAGGAAAAAATGAAACCAGTGAAAGTAGTGAAAGTACAACAACTAACGAAGTTGGTTCATCAGAAGAGTCTAAGATGGATTCTAAGCAAGAATATGTTTTTGCAGAGAGATCGCAGACAAACACGTTGGATCCTCATAGAAGTTCATCAACTCCAACATGGAGAGGAATAGCTCCACTATATGAAGGTCTAACAAGATATATAACTCTAGAGGATGGTTCTGCCAAAATTGTTGAAGGTGTTGCTAAGAGTTGGGAAGTTAGTGAAGATGGATTAAAATACACCTTCCATCTTAGAGATAATGCTAAGTGGAGTGATGGAACACCGGTTACAGCTGATGATTTCGTGTATTCATATCAAAGAGTGTTTGACCCTGAGTTAGCTTCACCATATGCTTGGATGATTGAAGGAATAGTTAAGAATGGTACCGAATTCCTAAGTAAAAAAGCTGGAAGAGAAGATGTAGGAGTCAAAGCTTTAGATAAGTATACAGTGGAATTTGAGCTTGAAAGACCATGTGGATACTTTGTAATCTTGACAGCATTCCCTACTTATAGACCTGTTCAAAAGGCAGCAATTGAAGAATGGGGAGATGAATACGGTTCTTCTCAGGATAAGTTTGTAGGAAATGGACCATATATTATTGGTAAATGGGAGCAGAACGTTGAATTTACATATGTTCCAAATCCACATTATTGGGATAGAGAAAATGTATTTTTAGATAAGGTTACAAGAAAGGTAATTGAAGCCTCTGCACCAAGGGCTCAAGCCTTAATAAATGGTGAAATCGATCGTACAGGCATGAGAGAACCAGAATGGCAAGAGATGATAAAGGAAGATGATAGGATAGCATATAATCCTATGGCAGAGGCAAATCTTGATTTCTTAATGTTTAACACTAGAGATGAGTATTTAAAAAATCCAAAGGTTAGATTAGCGATTTCCCTTGCAATAGATAGGGAAGCCTTTGCTGAAGAGGTTAGTGACAATTCGGAAATAGCGTTATTTTCTGTGGTATCGCCGGTAACCTCGATTGGCAATAAAACATACACAGATGTGGTAAACAAAAAAAATCAGCATATTAGTGAACTAATGAAGCAGTATCCAGATCCTAAGAAATTATTGTTAGAAGGTCTAGAAGAGTTAGGTAAACCTGCTGACCCATCAAAAGTTGTGTTAAAGTTTAACACTAGAGGTACTAATGATTACTCCAGAAGAATAGCAGAGTGGTTAAAGCAAAGACTTAATGAGCAAATTGGTATTGTGTTAGATATAGAGATGACAGAATGGAATATAATGTGGGATAAAGTTGATGCAGGTGATTATGTAATCGCTATGGGTGGATGGTCTGCTGACTACAATGACCCAAGTACATTCTTAGATTGCTTCCATACTATAGAGGGTTACTACGGTGAAAAGAAAACTGGATGGAAAGGTGCTGACGCTGACAAGTATAATGAGTTAATTAAAAAAGCTCAAGTATCAGCAGACAACAATGAAAGAGCTCAGTTATTCCTTGAAGCTGAAAAAACAATATTAGAATCTGCTGTGATTGCACCAATTACTGGTCGTACACAATCAAATTTCCAAGCTAAGTATGTTAAAGAACTCTATGATAATCCATATGTATACAATGATTTTAAAGGTGTATATATTCAAGGAAAAGAGTAGAATAATATACAACTTGTCTTACAGATCTGATTATATGTATTAACAAAATATTTTGACTGCAGTATTATTGCAATACAAAATAAAGTATATTAAAAGGGATTAGTATAGTTAAAACTATATTAATCCTTTTTTGTAAAGTATTAAATGTCGACGTTTTGTTTGCAATGTACTGGAAAAAGAGTTCTCAAGGGTAAAAGAAGTTGTATAACAAATAATATCTTATTTATAGGTGACAAGTGGAAGTTTGATACTGGTGATGGTTTCATCTCTCGAGAAAATATTACAAAAATATGAAAAGTGCTACAATTTAGTATTTTACTAGATTGTAGCACTTTTATTAACAC
>JMSU01000247.1_pt1 | contig 17782 bp, 13 predicted proteins | sample 179011 | NCBI WGS metagenome assembly JMSU01 (sample SAMN02769580, study PRJNA246767) | bioreactor metagenome | isolation source: Culture-1 Bioreactor ArsB derived from microbial biomass from the upper 2 cm... | place: Germany: Bremen | collected day 87 after inoculation
GCCAACACCTAGTGCGGGAGTACCGGAGCTGTAAGCAGCTTTAACCATGCCGGGACCACCTGTCGCCAGAATCAGGTCTGCAACCTTCATAAGCTCGCCGCTACCCTGAATGGTAGGAACGCTCATTACGCTGACCAGATCTTCGGACACGCCGCAGTCATGCAGCACGCCGCGAAGAATATCCACTGTCTTCCCGATACACTTCTTTGCGCTGGGATGAGGTGTGAAAACAATGGCGTTACCTGACTTGAGAGCGATGATGGACTTATAAATTGTTGTGGATGTGGGGTTGGTAGAGGGGACAATCCCTGCAATAACTCCCATAGGCACAGCAACTTCAACAATTTTCTTTTCTTCATCGTTGCTGAGAACACCAAAAGTCTTCATGTCCTTGATAGCTTCGTAAAGCTTCTCACTGGCAAGAATGTTTTTAGTCTTCTTGTCCTGAACCTTACCGAATCCGGTTTCCTCTACAGCCAGCGCAGCCAAAGGTTCTGCCTGTTCCCTTGCGGCAACGGCAATAGCTTTAACAATGCTGTCAATGCGTTCCTGATCAAGATCTGCTAAAGTAGCCTGAGCTGTTTTAGCAGCACGTACCAGAGAACGGGCTTCCTGAATGGACAATAAATCCTTGTCTACCATTGGATTACTCCTCTATCTGCCTAGTAACATTTATAATAATTTCAATAAGAGTCTTCTTGGTGGCTTTCTTGATCTCCTCGTGAGTCAAAGAAATACCGTCAAGACTTCTGGCAATCTGCCGGACTCTACTGATTTTCATCTTCTTTAATTCTGAAATTCTGTAAGCGGGAACTTCCACTTTCGCAGAAGTTACGGGCTTTGTTTCAGGAGCTGCTTCGGGTTCCTCTGCAACTTCCTCTTCCGGCTGTGCAGGAGCTTCACACTTTTCAACCTGCTTAATTTCAATTTCAGCTTCCACTTCATTTTGTACTGGAGCAGGAACACAAGTAGTGATGATGCGATCAAGCTCATCGTAGTGCCGAGCAATAACGTGATGTGAAAACAAAACACTTCCACTGATGCGGCTGATTGCTGCAACAGCTGCATCAACAGATGCTTCAACTGAGGAGACTTCACCTGCTACAGTGATGGTCACAAGACCGCCGCCCACGAGATGCTTTTCCAAAAGGTGCACATCTGCCGCCTTGAGCATGGCATCCGCGCCCTCAATGGCTGCGAGCAGTCCTTTTGTTTCAATGAATCCAAGTGCTGATGACATAGCTTAGTTCTCCCTCGATCTAATGTCTGACCACAGAAACCGGAAAATCGTACTTTTTAATGCTGTTCTCGATACGCTCAAGATCAGCATCACTTAATTTTGGGTCACCTTCCACAGGATACTCCCAGCCAAGCTGGTTGTACTTATTCACTCCCATCTTATGATAAGGAAGGAGGTCCACCCCTTTGAAATTTTTGAAATCTTTGTAAGGCTTCAGGAGTTCAATAAGCTGTAAGACCTCATCTTCTCCATCGTTCACACCTTTGAGAAGAGGCATTCTGATCTTAACGTTGTGCCTGTTTTCCAGCAGCCAGATAAGGTTGCCCAAAATCATTTCATTACGAACACCGGTAATTTCGCGGTGGCGTTCAGAATCCATGTGCTTAACGTCGTAGAGAAAGGTATCCACGAAAGGAGCAACCTTTTCGATGACTTCAGGACGTGCATAACCGCAGGTTTCAATAGCGGTATTGATGCCGCGCTGTTTGCAGACCTGCAAAAGACTGGCAGCAGCCTGAGGCTGAGCAAGAACTTCACCGCCGCCAAGGGTCACGCCGCCGCCGGAGGTCTGATAAAAAGCCCTGTCCTCTTCAACAATGTCTGCAAGCTCGGAGATAGTCTTCGAGTCACCGACAATGGCGAGAGCAGTTTGGAAACAAGCCTCTTCACACTTGCGGCAACCGATACATTCAACGTTACGGTCGACACTGTGAATTCCGTCTGCGGACATCTTATGAACACCCACTGGACAGACGGGAACACAAGCACCGCAATTGATGCAGGCATCCTGCTTAAACAAAACCTGAAACTGTTTAAGCTGTCCCTCGGGATTTGAGCACCATTCACAACGCAAGGGACATCCCTGGAAGAAAATAAGAGTTCTCACTCCCGGACCATCATACATGTTGTATTTCTGTATGTTGAATATCTGTGCTTTTCTTTCAATCATGATGTTTATCTCTTGCTGTAAAATTCACTCAAATCCCGAAGGATATTTATTCAATTCAATTAGGGAGTGCATAGGGGCTTAACCCTTCTGCCTGCCGGAGGCTAAATCCCAATCAAAGCGCGAAGCGCATCTACTATTCTTAGATTTCTTCAAGCATGGTACGGCTGATAATTTCGTCCTGAACATCTTTGCAGAGTTCCACGAAGAATGCGCTGTAACCAGCTACGCGAACAACGAGGTCACGGTACTTTTCAGGGTGCTTCTGAGCATCAAGAAGAGTGGCGTTATCAAGGTAGTTGAACTGCATTTCGCCGTTACCGAGCATGCATGCTGTGCGGATAAGGGAAATGATACCGTTCTTACCTTCAGGAGTTTCAAGAAGACCGGACATGAGTTTGAAGTTGTGAACCATGCCGATGTTCATGTTGTCATTTGCCATCTTGGAAACGGACTTGATAACGGCTGTGGGCCCTTTGTAGTCCGCGCCCTGTGAGGGGCTGATACCGTCGGAAAGAGGCTGCCATGCTTTACGTCCGTTAGCGGATGCGCCGAGCAGCTGACCGAAAGGTGTGTTGTTGGAGATGGACAGTGTTCCGTGGCTGAGTACGGAGTACAGAGTTTTGTACTTACGGTGCTCAGTTTCGGTGAAGTGAACCAGATCAGAAGCAATAAGGTCGGCATAATCATCATCGTTGCCGTACTTGGGTGCTGCAAGGCAGTCAGCTTTCATCTGATCGTATCCTTCAAAGTCAGCCTTGAGAGCTTCGTTCATCTGAGCAAGAGTGTACTTCTTATCTTCGAAAACGAGCTTCTTGATGGCTGCCATAGAGTCAACGTAAGTTGCGAGACCGGACCAGATTACACCGGGACCGAAGTTGTACATAGCACCACCGCAGGAAACATCAGTACCGGTTTCCATACAACCTTCGTACATGAGGGACATGAGAGGTTTCGGTGCATGGTCTCTATGAACACGCTGGGAAATAACAGTACCTACGCTGGACCATTTGGTAACGTATTTGATCATTTCCTTAACGGCACCTTCGAATTTTTCGTAAGTGTCGTAAGATTCGATGGGACCGAAATCAGGGCAGACCTGTTTTTCATACCAGAGAGGCACACCGTGGTTGAGAACCAGCTCGATGCAGATAGGCCACTGGGTATAGGCTGTGGAAGTCCACTGGTACAGGCGACCGGATTTCTGAGGCTCAACACAACCCATGAGGCAGTAGTCACGGGCATCTTCAATAGAGACACCCTTGGCGAGCATCATTTTGATATGAGAATCATCAAAGTGAACTGCGGGAAAACCCATGCCGGAGCGGATAACGTCAACAATCTTTTCCAGATATTTCTGGGGGGATCTGTTGTGTACGCGTGTTGCAAGTGAAGGCTGGTAAATACGGACGTGGCGAACCGCGTCCATGAGCATGTAGGTCAGGTCGTTAGTTGCATCGAGCCCTTCGCGGGTAACACCACCAACGCACATGTTTACGAAAGGCTGATAACCGGCAAAGAACTTGGAAGCATCTTCACTGGTGATCCACATCATTTCGGACATCTTGATGAGCATACAGCCAGCAAGGTCGAATGCTTCGTACTCAGTCATGCGGCCAGCTTCAAGATCAGCCTTGAAGAAGGGGTACATATACTGGTCAACACGGCCGATAGACATACCGGTCTGGTTTTCTTCAACAACCAGCAGGGACTCAATGGTCCATACTGCCTGAATTGCTTCCCAGAAAGTTTCGGGCTTGTGAGCAGGAACGCGGGCGTTAACTTCGGAGATTTTCAGAAGTTCAGCTTTACGCTTAGGATCAGCTTCTTTGGCTGCGAGCTGCGCTGCGTACTCGGACATGCGCTGGGCGTAGATCATTACACCGGTAGCAGTCTCAACTACGGACTTATAGAAATAAATTTTGTCGATATCATCAGGATTTTCGTAATCCAGATGGGAAAGGTGCTCTTCTGCTTCGGCAACAATGTCAAGCATACCTTTTTTCATAAGGATGATATCGTAACCGGGGTTGGAGTCACCACCACCGTTTACAGCGTGGTAGGAGCAGTCGGAAACATAAGATTCGCCGGAGAGTTCCCACATGCCTGCTTCGCGGTACTGGCCTTCGCAGTATTCATCAACAGACTTTGCTTCCCAGAAGGGGAAAAGCTCTTCAAGCATGATCTTCTTATCTTCATCAGAGACGTAGAAAGGATCCTGAGGACGTGTTGAAATGGTATCAAGCTCGTCTTTCATCCAACGCCATGCGATATCCGGAGAAAAGGAACCAGCGCGGGGAGCACCGTTAGGAGAACCAACGATAAGTTCGCCGTCCTGAATAACCAAAGGCGCAGTTTCGCAGCAATAGCGGAAACTCTTACCGCGCATCAGCGCCTTCGGCATTCCGGGGTTCTCTTTAGCAATCTTGGTGATTGCACGTGCTCTGTGAGTGGTAACACTCGGAACATGTTTCAGGAAAAGCTCTTTCAGCTTTACGTGACGCTCTGTAGGGCCTTCAGGAATACCGGAGCATTTGGCAACGGCTACAGGCTCCTCGATTTTCTTTTCGAAAACTTCTGCGGATACGCCCTCGAAAATTTTCTTGAGTGAGGCCCGCTCATCGGCGGTAAGATTCTTAGTTGCCGCAGCTAACTTATTTGAAAAACTTTGAAGATCCACTTTGCTTCCTCCATTTAAGGGATGTATTTTTTAACGATCCGCAGGATCATCTATGGCTTCAATTGCCTTTTTCAAGATCTGGCGAATTGCCTCCGCCGTGCTTGAATTATTATATTCGTTGTGTTCTCTGCCTGCCGGGATTTCATTTCCGTCCATCTGCCTGACGCCGTAACCAACTCTCCTTATGTAGATAAGGTTCATGGGAGAGACGTTGTCAGAGGTGATACCCCTTCCGGCAGAAGCACTGCCCAGAGTCATGGCTGGAAAGAGATTAGTAGTGACGCCCATACCACCGAAAGTTGCCGGAGTATTTACCAGCAGCCTGCCGACAGGTTTTTTCAGGGCAAACTGACGGATCACTTCCGCATCGCGGGAGTGAATGACCAGAGAGTGGGCGTTCTTTTCGTGGAGCAGCAGTTCGATGCACTTTTCACAGGCGTGCATCCAGTCGTCTTCCACATATAAGGCAAGAACAGGCGCAAGAAATTCCTTGTAGTAAGGGTCGGCTTCGCAAACGTATTTGCGTTCAGCAATGAGCACGGTTGTATTTTCCGGAATGCTGAACCCGGCCCTGCGGGCCAGAACAGCAGCGGATTGTCCGGGCATTCCCTTTCTACGCTGCCCGTCTGGGCTGAAAAAAAGTTCGGCAAGCTTCTGCGCTTCACTTTCAGACATGAAGTAACCGCCATGACTCTGCAGGGCTGACCTGACTTCCTGCACGATGCAGGAATCCGCAACAATGGATTGCTCCGCAGAGGGAGCAATCCCGTTGTCAAAAGTCTTACTTGCAATGATATCCTTGGCGGCCTGCACGATATCGGCAGAGCGTTCAATGAATGCCGGACCATTGCCGGTTCCCCCGTAAATGAGAGGCTTTCCTGCCTTGTGGGCAGCATCAAGCATTGCCGAAACACCGGTAACCATTATCAGGGAAGCAGACTTATGGTTCATAAGTTCTAGGGTTCCCTTGTCGGTTACAGTGTCGAGATAGGACAAACATCCTTCCGGCAGACCGAATTTCTCAGCGGCATCAATCATGATGTCCAAAACACGGCCGGTACACTTTACTGCATCAGGATTGGGGGAAAAAACGATGGCATTTCCTGATTTGATGGCAATCAGGGTATTATAAACGGTTGTGGAAACCGGACTGGTACGGGGGCAGAGTGCAATGACGACTCCGATTGGAACGCCGATATCTGTAACCTGCATCTGCTGGTCTTCATTTATGATTCCCACGCAGCGCATTTCCCGCAAAGATTCGCGGACCTTGCTGCAGACGAACTGGTTTTTGACTAACTTGTCCTGCCACCTGCCGCAGTCTGTCTCTTCATGAGACAGAAGTGCAAGTTCCTGAGCATGCTCTTCAACAGCCTGCGCCAGATGCTCGACAATTTCATCAAGCTTTTCCTGAGAAAAAGTCGCCAGCTTCTTTTGTGCTTCAAAAGCATTCTCAGCCAGAATTCTGGCCTGTTGAATGGAGAGCAAATCGTTGTCAACAATCATCATTTACCCCTTTACCTGTACATGAACCTTAAGGACCGTTGCCCTTGTTTCCACACCTGCGCTTATAAATTAAGGCAGCAGGTTTTCGATTGCGTAAATTTTAGTGATCTTTTCAAGATCAGGATGGGGGGTGGGGATAACAAGTGAGCTGTATACTTCAGCTTCCATTGCTTCCACAGCCTTGACGCCTGCTTCAACAGCGGATTTGCAAGCAGCAACATCGCCCTGAACCAGAACAGAAATATAACCGGAAGCAACGTTCTCATAACCGACGAGTTCAACGTCAGCCGCTTTCATCATTGCATCAGCTGCTTCAAGAACAAAAACGATTCCGAAAGTTTCGATAAGTCCCATTGCTCTAGGTCTGGGACCGCCTACATTTGTATCATCGCCACCTTCAACACCGTGAACGGAAACAATGTCACCAACGCCGCGAATAGGACGGGGCATAACGTTTTTAGCTGTAAGCTGTCCGATTTCCGCTGCTGCGACGGAGCCAGCCTCGACAGATGCCTGAACTGCTGCAACGTCACCTTTAACCATGACTGCAACGAGAGTTGAACCGATGTTCTCATAAGAGACGAGTCTGACATCAGCTGTCTTAAGCATCTGGTCTGCGCCGCCTATTGCGGGAACCATTCCCAGAGTTTCGATAAGGCCCAGAGCCTCTTCACCTTGATACCTCATTTGATCTCCACTTAGCTGCTACTGTTAAAATATATGACTTCTGACTTGCGGATGCTTCAAACTTTATGAAATCCACCTTTTTCACATCCGGCTTAAAGCGTAGCACCTGCCCTCAGGGGTAAGGTCAATAAACTTTTAAAAAAAAGTTCATATTGTGCTTAACAGCCCATTTTTCCCGACTTTTCTGGCGCACATCTATTAACTGAGCCAATTAGCTGTAGTATTAATAACTATTATTTGTTTAATGAGAATTGATCGATCATCATAATAAATAAAATGCACCGCCAAAACACTGAACCGTTATTCAGTTTTTAATTTCAGGTACACTTAATTTCATTTATTTGCGCCTTCCGTTAAGAGTAAGCCGCCACTGATCAATGACACCAGTTTGTAACACAAACGTAACAAACAGACCTTGCATTTCTCCACGAAATACGTATGTTATAGGGCATACTGGGATAAATTTTACCTTGCACTTTTTATGCACTTCTTAAGCAGCTAATTTTATAAGATAAACAACCAAAACACCGACTTTCTCCTCCTCTTCTCACTCGCTTTTTTAAGCAAATACTAAAATTCGCATTGACCTTCCCCTTAAGGGAAAGGATATAAAATTAAGTATAGGACCTTCCCCTAAGGGAAAGGGTACAAATTTCATTATAGCAATCTGTATCCGGGCTGACTTAACGGGGGGTAAGTGTGTGAGGACTTATTCTAATCAACTTCTAATGTAAGGAGACGACCATGGGGGAAGCATCAATTGCAATTAACCCGGCAGCCGTCGCTGCTAAAAAGAAGCTGGCTTCCAGCTTCCGCAGACAGGGTATCATTATCGCTCTGCTGTCTGGTCTTTTATACGGTTTCTATACAGCTTTCATGACTCTTGGAATGTCCAAGGGTATCTGGGTTGAATGGTATGGCGAGAATTCCGGACTTTCTGCTTTTGCAGTAATGTATCTGCTTGGTGCGCTCGGAGCTGCTACCACTGATAGTTGCAGCGCATTATGGGCTGTAGGTATTGCTGGTGTCAGAGGTAGATTCGGAGACTTTCTCCGTTGCATCAAAACAAAACCCGGTATGGTTATGGTTGCTGCTGCAATCATCGGCGGACCGCTGGCAAGTACCGCATATGTCGTAGGACTCCAGCTTGCAGGTTCTCTCGTAGTTCCCATTGCCGCACTCTGCCCCGCTGTCGGCGCAATTCTGGGTAGATTCCTTTTCAAACAGGAACTTAATGCCCGCATGCTGCTTGGTATCGCTATCTGCTTCGGCGCAAGTTTCATGATCGGCTCCACCGGACTTGGCGACAACGTACCTGACAACCTTCTGGTAGGACTTCTCTTCGGCTTTATCGCAGCTGTATGCTGGGGTATCGAAGGCTGTGTATGCGGATACGGAACATCCATGATTGATCCTGAAATCGGTATCACCATCCGTCAGGTTACCGCAGGTATCTCCAACCTTTTCATCCTCGTGCCCCTCTTCGGTTTTATTGCCCATGTTGACAGTTTCGGCATGGTAGTTCAGTCTTTCACTGATCCCGAAGCCTTGATCTGGTTCGTTCTTGCAGGACTCAGCGCATACCTTACTTTTATGTACTGGTACAAAGGAAACGCAATGTGCGGAGCAGCACTTGGCATGTCCTGCAACGGAACATTCTCCTTCTGGGGCCCCTTCTGCTGCTGGATTGTTCTCGGTGTTATGTTCGGCTACGAGGGCTGGTCCATGCCTCCCATCGCCTGGGCAGCTGCTGTAATCATGGTTATCGGTATCTTCATCATCTCAATGAACCCCATGGACCTGTTCAAAAACAATGAGGAGGAAGCAGCATGATCCCTCTTAACTACGCAATCTTAAAGCACTTCACAACAGTTGAAGAAGCAAGTGCCAACTGCGTTATGGACGCACTTAAAGCTCAGTATGGACACTTTAAGGCTTTCAAAAAACCTGCGGTAATCAATGCACTTATGACAGCTGAAGCAAACGGCCTTCTTGAAGAAGCACGCTTCGATTTGGACTCCAATCAGGAACTCAGGGTTTTTTACAGAGCCCATGAGGAAGGAGCCGCAACGATCAATACTTACATCAAGAATTGACCTGAAAAGATCACATCTATATAAGGGGAGCGTCTCGCGAAGAGACGCTCCCCGATTTTATATGATTTGTTTTCCGTCTTTTTGTTTGCGTGGGGCAGGCATGACGGGAGCTTGAAAATCCTTCAGGAGGAGATAACTATGGAGTATAAGAGCCGATATTTCATAGGTGACATGAGTAAGATTTGTAATATTTCCAAAAAAGCTTTGCGGTATTACGACAAGATCAATCTCATCCCCTCTCACAGACACGACTACAATAACTATCGTTATTACACATACGATGCATTGCTCGCTGTTCCTGTTATTAAATACTATAAGCAAATGGGATTTACCCTTGATGAAATGAAAGAATTCATCGAAGGAAGCGGGACCAATGTATTCAAAGCCATCCAAAAATCATTTCTTTCCAAAATCCACGAACTTGAAGAGGAACAGGAAAAGATCCGTAGAAAGCATGTCGCCGTAAAAGATTGGTATGAACTTATTCTTGAAGCGGAGATGGCTATAGACAATGACATACGGGATGTATCCATAAAATTTGTGGATTCAGCTGAACTTCTTTTTCAAGACCAAATCTTCAAGAATGATATCAGAGACTCAATTATTAATCTTGAGTTCACAAAACATGTTGAGGATGTGAATAACGAAATTACCGGACCGGTAATTATCAATTTCTCATCAGTTACTGACCGGATCGACCATGTAGATCAGAAAATAAAAATGCTGCAAAGGACTGTTTTGCCTTGCAGCGATGAAAACGTCTATAGATTCGGAGGGGAAATGATGGTCTCCTGCTACCACATCGGAGCACATGAGAACATCCATGAAACTTACCAGAAAGTCCGCCGCTGGGCAGCTAACAACGGGTACGTGCTTAGCGAAGAATCATATGAGAGATATGTCACCGACTACTGGACCACCCGCAATAACGCCAAGTTCGTGACTGAAATACTCATAAAAGCTTCCAGAGCAGGAGCTGTAGAGCATTAGAAGCAAGTAAATTAGACAATTCAAGGCTTACATCCTAGTTGATGTAAGCCTTTTTTTATATCTTGTGCACAAAAAAATTCTAAAGTATTTCCTAGAACATCTTTAAAGAGCGTGTTTTAAGAGCATAGACTGTCAGTTGATCCTTACAGTTAAGTCAGACCGGAAATAAAAATGAAGATACTCTATTATGATTGTTTTTCAGGCATCAGCGGTGATATGAACCTTGCCGCCATGATTGAACTTGGAATTGAGCCAGCTTTTCTGACTGGTGAGTTATCCAAGCTCGGTCTTGATAATGAATTTTCAGTGGAAGTATCCACAGACTCCCGCAAAGGAATCTATGGAACCCGTGTTGATGTGGAGCTGAAACATCATCACAAGCATGATGATCACGAACACACCCATCACCATCACGATCACAGAAATCTGAAAGATATTGAAAATATCATCCAGTCCAGCACACTTGATAAAAAGGTGAAAGAAACAAGTCTGGCAATATTCAATAAAGTCGCGGAAGCCGAAGCCAAAATTCATGGCAAAAGCCTTTATGAAGTCCATTTCCATGAAGTAGGGGCCACAGACTCCATTGTTGATATTGTAGGCGCGGCTATATGCTTCCATCAGCTTGAAATAGAAGCTGTATGGTGTTCACGCATAGAACTTGGCGGAGGATTCGTAAAATGCGCTCACGGCATGATGCCTGTTCCGGCTCCGGCAACATCTGAAATACTCGCAGGCTGTCCCACAACTCGCGGAGCTGTTCAAAAAGAAACCACAACACCTACTGGCGCAGCAATTCTTTCGACACTCACAGATCATTTTTCAGACTCTCCCCAAATGACCGTAACTAAAACAGCATACGGCATTGGACACAGGGACACAGACATTCCAAATGTCCTGCGTGTGCAACTGGCTGAAGCAGAGGAAAAACCAGGCACATTCAAAACAGTCTCAGCCAGACTGCTGCAATGCAACATTGATGATATGACTGCTGAGATGCTCGGGGTGGTAATGGATCAGCTTATGGAAGACGGGGCTATGGATGTACATTTCACTCCCATACTCATGAAAAAAAACCGCCCTGCAACGACTCTCTCTCTTCTATGTAACAATGACGAAGAGGATAAATTCAAAAAACTTCTTTTCAAGCACACAACCACACTGGGAATCAAAAGTATCCCCATCGATAAAACAGTGCTTGATATTTCATTTGAAACGCTCACAACCACACTGGGTAAAGTTACTATGAAAAACGCCATACTCAATGGGGAAATTATCCGCTCAAAGCCGGAACTGGAAGACTGCCGCAAACTAGCAAGCAGCCATAATATTTCCATTGGCGAAGTATATTTACAAATAGGGAAGGCCCGAAAAGTTCCGGCCTAAACGATGAATGCTAATCAATTACAGTTAAAATATGTAAACCTACTCGGTACCTTATCTGATACAGGCGGCGCAGTTGTCGCATTTTCCGGTGGCGTAGACAGTACATTTCTTCTGTATGCAGCAAAGCAGGCTCTCAAGGATAAAGTCATAGCAATCAGCATTTCCACTCCGTACACTCCCAAATGGGAGCTTAAAGAAGCCGAAGAAATTGCTTCATCGATGAAAGTGAAGCATATAATCCAGAAACTCCCTTTTCCTGAAGAATTACGCAACAACCCTGCTGATCATTGCTATACCTGCAAAAAGATTCTGTTCGGTAAACTAAAGGAACTTGCCCATGTAAATAGCTTTCCTTCTGTATTGGACGGAACTAATATTGATGATCTCAGTGACTATCGGCCCGGTCTAAAAGCACTTAAAGAACTGAAGATTTTAAGTCCACTCGTTAAGGCTGGATTAAGTAAAAATGAAATTCGAAAGCTGTCTAAAGAATTTGATCTTCCCACTTGGGATAAACCATCATTCGCTTGTCTGTTATCACGTATGCCAATTGGCATTTCTGTCAGTGATGAGGATCTAAAACGGGTCGAAGCTGCTGAAGTTTTTCTTATGCAAATGGGCTTCCCCGCTGTGCGGGTACGTAACCACGGGGATTTAGCCCGCATTGAAGTTCCTGAAAACAGAGTGCTGGAACTTGTGAAAGCCAATAAAAAACACAGCATTGAACTAAAACTAAAAGAACTGGGCTACCGCCACGTTTCAGTCGATATTTCAGGATACTCCATGGGCAGCCTGAATGATAAAACCTGATTAAGGTCAAAGACTTGAAACATCATCCGGAAAAATAGGGTATTGATATGAATGATAATGATACAATCAAAGCTGTGTTGAATGAAATACGTGACGGACGGCTTGACGTAGATACTGGACTGGAAAAACTGCGCGACCTTCCATATCAGGATATAGGTCACACCAAAATAGATCACCACCGTAAGCTGAGAAACGGTTTTCCAGAAGTTATTTACGGTGAGGGAAAAACACCAGAACAAGTTTCAGAAATATTCAAGCATATGCAAGAACTAAATAACGTTCTCGCAACCCGTGTGTCCGCAGATATGGCCACCTACGTAAAATCATGTAACCCGGATGTAATATATAATTCTCTGGGCCGGACACTTACCTATACTGGTAATAAAATTAGCTATGGAAAAGGAAAAGTTGGAATAATAACGGCCGGGACCTCTGATCTGGGGGTTGCCGAGGAAGCGAAGGTTACTTGTGAAATGCTGGGCAGCAAGGCTTTTGTAATATCAGATGTCGGGGTTGCCGGTATTCATCGCCTGTTCGATAGAATGGACCAGATACGCGAAGCTACAGTCCTTATAATCATTGCCGGTATGGAAGGAGCCCTTTCAAGTGTAATCGGAGGGCTGGTACATCAGCCGATAATCGCAGTCCCGACCTCAGTAGGTTACGGGGCAAATTTCTCCGGCCTGTCAGCACTGCTCGGCATGCTGACCTCATGTGCCAGTGGAGTGACCGTGGTAAATATAGATAACGGCTTCGGGGCTGCATGCGCGGCATGTAAAATAGCTAAACTAATTGATTAGCCCGGTCTCAGGAAATCTCTGTAAAAATGATGTGAAGCTGGTTTTAACCGGCTGTCGTGCTTTTAAAATTCAACCTTACTGTTCTGCAGGATCTCCTTACCGCTCTGGGTATGAATAACTGCATCGAGTGCATCGATAACTGATGAATCAAATTTCTTATCAGCCATGCTTTGCAAAATGGACACGGCTTCCTGTGCGGTTTTTGCTTTGCGATATGAACGATGCTGCACAAGAGCGCTAAAGGTATTCGTGGTTCCTAGAATTCTAGCCAGCAAAGAAATCTCCCTTCCTTGTAATCCATTAGGATAACCACTTCCATCAAGAGTTTCCTGCATCTGCCAGATTGTCTTAGTGATGGGCAGGTCAAACTTAATTCCCTCTAAAATATTGCAGGTATGTTCCACGTATTTCTGAGTTTCAAGCAATTCTTCCGGAGTGAGTTTTCCTTCTTTCTGCATTATCTCTTTGGGAATAAAAGTCTTACCCACCTGAGAAAGGATTGCCGCAGCCTCAACGGTTGCGCAATCTGCATCACTAAGCAGCAAAGTCTCAGCGATCTCGACAGCTAAAAGACGCATAAGAGAAGTGTGGCCGTCAAGAAATGGAACACTTTCAACCGCACGGACCAAAGCATTGATAATCTGCTGGCGCATTTCAATACTCTTCGTGATTGCTCCTTTTTCATCTGTAATATCTCTGAAGAGAGTAAGGATGCTATCATTTTTTTCTTTAACGGAGCATGGAATGCCCTGCACCTGCATTATTAATTTCTTTGCACCCTTGGTTACATCCATCTCATGGCTATAAGCATTACCGGACATACTTACCATTTGATCACCGTGAGAAAGTGATTCTGCATCCCTGCTGTCAAAGACTTGATTATAAGTCAGTCCTTCTGTTTCTGAATTTTTAAGATCTGCCAATCCTGCAAAAGCCTCATTTATATATATCAGAGTCCCTGTTTCCACATCTTTCACACTGATAGGAGTCGGCAGTGAGTTAAAGACTTTTTTGAGTAAAACTCTCTCTTGTTCAGCAGGAACAAGCTTGGTTTCAAGCTTTTTACTTTTTAAATAATACTTCCTGCTGGAAAAAATGAAGCTGACTGTTAGAACAAAAAAAATAAATGCTCCAAGCCCCAAAGCAGCCAGAAGAGCACTTACGCCCTTATATAAATTCATTTGCTCGGCAACTTCATCAACGCTTGTCTCAACACCTATCCACCAGCCAATTGCCGGAATAAATCCGGCAGAAGAAAAAACTTCCTCAGAATTATAAAGATTGCTGCGTTTACCGAAATCAATACCGGTTACCCCTTCTAAAGAAGCACCGATGGTCTGCAATTTCAAATTATCAGGATAGCTGAAAACTATTTCCTGAAATACTCCTTTGGTTTGCTGCACCAGATGAATAGAACTGCCATATTCAAGACTCTGCTCTGTTGCTAAAAAAGCCCGCAACGCGTCAGTCATCGGCACAGTAAGTACCAGAACCTTAACAGGAGCAACGGAGTTAGATAGAGCATCGGCCGGAAAAACAGGTAAAAACAAATCGGAAACAAACAATCCGCCATGGGCATGTAATGGTGAAAAGGATGGGACTCTGGTACTTGCAGTCTTCCGTATCGCCTCATGGTAATCGGCTTCATTACCGTCCAGTTGCCCTTCTGATGTCGCAAAAAGTTTACCATTCAAATCAAACAGACTACCGGACGCAAAGCCGGAAACTTTTACAAAGTTTTCAAAATCCTGCTGTGCCTTCTCGAACTTGTTCTTATCCCTGCTGGACAGCCCCTCAATTGAAGCACGAAAAATACGCGATTTTGCGAGCTCTTTACCCTGCACCACATACTTAACAAGCTGAGAAGTCAGCAATTCAGTCTCATTTTTAATGATAACAGATTGATATTTACGCAACTCACTATCGATATCTGATTCTTTATATTTCCAGAGATATGAAAGCCCCAGACATAGACCAATGGCCACCACCAGTACAAGCAGCGCAAGTGCAATATTTTTTAATGTGAATATATTTTTCATTGGTTAAGTTTTGTTAAATATTTATTTTATCTGCTATTATGCTCAGACAAAGCCCCACGCATTCCTCTGGTTATGGGAGAAAGCAGGTATTCAAGCACACTCTCTTCACCGGAGAGGATATTAACTTCCACAATCATTCCGGGCAGGAAGTCTTTGGCTTTGTCAGCATCTTCTTTGATCGTGTCGAAAATAACACGGTAATACCACGTACGGGTAAGATCATCGAAATATGTTTTCGCTGAAATATTTATTATTCTAGCCTTTAACATTGTTTCATCAGAAAATTCATAGGATGATGGACGTATCTTAGCCAGCATACCGTTCCAGATTTTGGTCCTGTCGCTTGGCTGCACTTTTCCTTCAATGCGAATAGTGGCATCAGAAGGAACAATCTCGGCAAGAGCTTCGCCTGACCTTACAATTCCACCCACAGTATTGGCGCTGAGCCTATAGATTGTTCCATCAATGGGAGAACGGATTACACTACGCACAATCTGATCATTTGCTGCCTTAAGCTCTTCCCGCACGGCCTGTAACTCAGAACTGACCATGCTGATCTCTTCACGGATATCACGAAAAAAATCTAATTTTTCACGACTGATACGCTGCCGTAACTCACGAATCTCCAGAGCATACTCATCGCGTTTATTGTATATTTCGGCAATGCTGGTGGTGATCTTTGCAAGCTCTGTTTTACGCTGTAAAAGCAGCTGCCTAGAACCAATACCTTTTTTTACCATCGGTTCCAGCATATCGTGCTGCTGCTTTAAAACAATCTGTTCTTCAAGCAAATTCTGGACATGATCTTCGCTTGCAGAAAGGGCAGCTTCAGCCTGCTGAATCTGGGTTTCCAGAATATTTATCTTTTCATCAAGGGCATCTCTGCGGAAACGGGCAAATTGAATTTCACTCCGTTCTTCAGGGGAAACGGCGACCCTTCCAAGCTGGAGAGTTGAATTATTACTCTCAGCAACCAGACGTTCAAGCTTGGCCTGAAATCGTTTCATTTTAATCAGGGACTTATTGCGTTTTTCAGTAATATTACTGTTGGCAACCGAAACAATTTCCTGCCCTTTTTTTACAGTATCACCTTCTTCAACAAAGACCCTCTCAACAACCCCGCCTTCAAAATGGCCAACGATTTTATCGGTGAGATTCGTCTCAACCACACCTTGAGCACGCACTGTTTTTTCAATTTTATTAAAATGAGCCCAGATTAGAAAGAAAGTAAGGAATAAAAATATAAGAATCAGAACAACAAAATTACCAAGACTGTTTTCAAGGGACCAGAGTAAATTGCTTTTCCATGTTTTACTCATAGCTATGCCCCTGCCTGCCTGGGGGCAACCGGATTGGAGAGTTTGGCAATAATTTCATCACGGGGACCGTCAGCAACAATCCGGCCCTGATCAACCACAATAATACGATCCACAGTCTGCAGTATTTGCGGCCTGTGCGTTACAATGAAAAAAGTTTTATCCGCCATAGAACTTTTGATTCGCTCAATGAGCATTTTCTCCTGCGAGGAATCCATGGAACTGGTTGGTTCATCGAGCAGCATAAGCGGAGGATTGCCAATAAGTGCGCGGGCAATAGCCACAGCCTGACGCTGGCCGCGCGACAAATTTTTGCCACCCTCCAAGATCTGCATTTTAAGGCCCAAAGGATGCTGGGAAATAAATTTTTCGATTCCTGAAATACTCAATGCGTTCTGCAGAGTTTCCTGTGTAACGGTGCGAGATCCCATTAATAAATTAAACTCCAGCGTCCCATGAAAAAGGACCGGAGACTGCGGCACAACACCTACAAATTCACGGACTTTCTCAACATTAAGGAAGCCCATATTATGTCCATCCAGCAGAATTACTCCTTCAGTAGGGTTTGCCAGCCCTGCAAGTAATTTCAAAAGAGTACTTTTCCCGCTGCCCATGGGGCCGATAATTCCGACCTTTTCTCCCGGTTTGGTCTCAAAAGAAGCATTTTCGAGGGCATAAGGAGCCTCTGGATGATAACGGAACGAGACACTATCAAACTTTACTCCGCCGTGAAGCTGCTGAATTTTGTACTGCTTGCTATCGCAGCTTTCTTTTTCCAGACTGAGCAGCTCTTCAAGATCCTTGTACGATCTACGGGCAAAAAGATATGTAGTAATCAGGTTGGCCATACTGGCAGAGACTGCAATGCATCGTCCTGAAAGAACCATGGTTGCCAGCAATCCTCCGCTGCTCATTTCCCCGCTTTTGATGAGAAAAAAAGCGACAATTAACAAACCGGCGGAATTCATCTGCCCGAGTAGTCCGGTCGTCATGGAGCATCTGGCTTGAGCAATACGGTATTTAGAAGACATCTCTCCGGCCTTTTCAACTTCTGTTGACCAGCGGGAGACAAAAAGGCGAGCCGCATTGGTAGTCTTAATCGATTCAACTCCCTGAAAGATCTCATTTAAAAAAGAAGTCTTGCGCGACTGTAGTTGGCTTTGAGCTGAAACGTTATTGTCTATAAAAAAACCGTAGGCAATTGAAACCACAAGCACCAGAAACGAGATCACAGCAGGAACAACAAAGAGCATGCCGCTGTTGAGATAAATGACAAAAAGAAAAAG
>JMSU01000248.1_pt1 | contig 17651 bp, 18 predicted proteins | sample 179011 | NCBI WGS metagenome assembly JMSU01 (sample SAMN02769580, study PRJNA246767) | bioreactor metagenome | isolation source: Culture-1 Bioreactor ArsB derived from microbial biomass from the upper 2 cm... | place: Germany: Bremen | collected day 87 after inoculation
TATAGTTTAAGCCCCCGGAGGGAAAGTCTTTTCATTCTTAAAAAGCGCAAAGCGCATCAAATAAAAAGCGTTGTATCCCCGCCGGAGGCATATAGAATACTAATTAGCGACTATATTAACTAACTTACCGGGCACGACGATGACTTTGCGAATTGTTTTGCCATCGGTGTGCTTGGTGACATTTTCGTGTCCCAGCGCGGTTTTTTCAATTTCATCTTTGCTTGCGGATGCGGGCACAGAGAGTTTGCCGCGCATCTTGCCGTTCACCTGAATGATAATCAGCAGTTCGTCGGTGACGAGTGCGGTCTCATCGAATTCGGGCCAGGCAACTTCAGCTATGCTTCCGCCGTATCCCACATGCCCCCATAATTCTTCGCAGATGTGCGGAGCAATGGGCGAGAGAACAGCGAGCACTGTGCTGAAAGCTGAAGAAAGGGCAAAGCGTCCTTCTTCGGTTTCAACGAGTTTATCCTTGAGTGAGTAAATCTCGTTAACAAGCTCCATGCTGGCAGCAATGACAGTATTGAACTGGAATTTGTTCTCCATGTCACGGCTGGCGCGCTGTACTGTTTCATGTTCCTTACGACGCAGTTTCTTCGCTTCGGAAGGAAGTTCTACTGAAGGTTTTGCACATGCTCCGGTCGCAGTGAGTTTTCCTTCGAGATCTTCAGCAAGTCTCCAGACTCTGTTGAGAAACCTGGAAGCACCTTCAAGGCCCTGATCAGACCATTCGAGGTCTTTTTCGGGTGGTGACGCGAAAAGGATAAAAAGTCTTGTTGCGTCCGCACCGTATTGGTTGATCATAGCGTTGGGGTCAACAACGTTGCCTTTGGATTTTGACATTTTGGCGCCGTCTTTGAGTACCATGCCCTGAGTGAGCAGATTCTTGAAAGGCTCGCTCAGTTTTGTGTAGCCCTCATCACGGAGAATCTTGGTGAAAAAACGTGCGTAGAGCAGGTGCAGAATTGCGTGTTCAATTCCGCCGATGTACTGGTCAACCGGTGACCAGTATTCGAGTGAATTGCTGTCAAAAGGTGCGTCAGCCTTGCGGGAATCAGTATAGCGCATGAAGTACCATGAAGACTCAACAAAGGTATCCATAGTGTCTGTCTCGCGCTGTGCCATTTTGCCGCATTTGGGGCAGATTACACTGTGAAAGCTTTCCATGTCTGGCAGGGGTGAGCGTCCGTCTTCGTTCATTACTGCATCTTCGGGCAGGACCACTGGAAGATCTTCTTCAGGTACTGGTACAATGCCGCAGTGGTCACAGTAAATTACCGGAATAGGGGAACCCCAGAAACGCTGACGGGAAATATTCCAGTCGCGCAGTCGGTAGTTGATGGACTTTTTGCCTTTGCCGGACTTACCGAGATATTCAACGATTGCGACTTTGGCCTCTTCGTTGGACATGGTGTCGAATTCACCGGAATTAACCAGTACACCGGGTTCAGTGTAGGCTTCGGTCATTTCGGAAATATTCAATGTCTGACCTTCAGGCTGAATAACAACCTGTTTAGGCAGATCATATTTGGCAGCGAATTCAAAGTCACGCTGGTCATGTGCGGGAACAGCCATTACTGCACCTGTTCCGTAACCCATGAGTACGAAGTTTGCCACGTAGATGGGCATTTTCTGGCCATTGAGCGGGTTGATGCAGTATGCTCCTGTGAAAACACCTTCTTTTTCAAGGTCATCTGCGCCGCGTACAATGCGATCCATGTTGGAGACTTTAGTTACGAATTCGCGGACTTTGTCTGCTTCAGGTTTGCCTTTGATGAGCTTCTCCACCATGGGATGCTCAGCGGCCAGAGACATAAAAGTTGCACCGTAAAGTGTGTCGGGACGGGTGGTGAATACACTGATGGAATCATCTGAATTTTCCACTTCAAAATCAAGTTCCGCACCGATTGATTTACCGATCCAGTTTTGCTGCATGGTGATAACACGATCAGGCCAGCCGCCTTCAAGGTCTTTCAAGCTTTCGAGCAGCTCTTCAGCGTAATCAGTAATGCGCATGAACCACTGGGAAAGTTCTTTCTGCTCCACCTGAGTGTCGCAACGCCAGCACAATCCGTCTTCAACCTGTTCGTTAGCAAGAACGGTATTACAGGTTTCGCACCAGTTTACAGGAGATTTTTTGCGGTAAATGAGTCCTTTTTCGAGGAATTTCAGGAAAAATTGCTGTTCCCATTTGTAGTAGCCGGGGTGGCAGGTAGCCAGTTCGCGGCGCCAGTCGTAGGAATAACCCAGTCTTTTAAGCTGAGTACGCATGTCGTCGATGTTGGCGTAAGTCCATTCAGCAGGATGTGTGTTGTGCTTGATCGCTGCATTTTCGGCAGGAAGACCGAAAGCATCCCAGCCCATTGGATGAAGAACATTAAAACCTTTCATCCTTTTATAGCGTGCAACAACATCGCCGATGGAATAGTTGCGTACATGGCCCATATGGATTTTCCCGGAAGGGTAGGGAAACATTTCCAGTACGTAATATTTAGGACGTGATTTATCGGCTTCCACTTCGAAAGCACCTGTGTCAGTCCATTCTTTCTGCCACTTTTTTTCAATCAACTCTGGTTCATATTTCCCGAAGCCCATTATAAAAATCCTTGCTTTTTCTTATTTTACTTTAAAGAACGAGAAGTCCGGAAATCATTTTTTATAGGCACTTAGAGTACCTTCGAAAGCCTCCGGCGGCCTCGCGGGGGCGTAAATTCAGATGCGCTATGCGCATTTATGGATGATTTCGCCTCCGGCAGCCAAAGGGGATTATCCCCTTTGGAATCCCTACGGGTTAAGTCTTTAAGCTTAGCTTGTGCTTAACCTTGCCTTATATGGGCTGGCTTTAAAAGCCAGTCTTAGAAATTCTTTGAAACTTTGAATTTACCGGTATCTATGTCGCGGGCTACTGCGTCGAGAATGCCGTTGATAAAATTACGGGAGTTGCCGTCACCGAATTTTTTAGCCAGCTCGATGCCTTCGTTAATACCTACTTTCAGCGGAATGTCAGGTTTATGAATAAGCTCATAAACAGCGAGTCGTAAAATTGCCAGTTCGACCTTTGCAATTCTTTCTATTTTCCAGTGTTTGGAGTAACCGGCAATAACTTCATCAAGTTCTTCCAGTGTTCTCCAAATGCCAAGCAGCAGATCTCTTGCGTACAGAATAAGATCTTCTTCTGTTTCACGCATAACAGCGGGGCTCTGGTTGTATATACGATCACATGTCCAGCCGCCATGCGGAGGGACAAAACTGAGGCCATAAAGAACCTGAAAAGCCAAGATACGGCCTTTCCTACGTAAACCTTTAGTCTGGGACATTTTTATTCACTATTCTCACGTTTACAAAGATCAAATAAACTTTCGACACGCAAGATACATCTAAATTGTTATTTAAACAACACAACAGGCATACGGTCTCCGATTAACGAATCAGAGGCCGCATGCCCTTAATTTATGTTCATCTTTATGCCCGGTTTATTAAACCGGTATTAAAAACTTCTAACTTAAATCATTTGCATTACGCGGACGGTCTCCAGCATAGCGGAAGCGGCTTCAACGCCTTTGTTTCCTGCTTTGGAACCGGCACGTTCAACAGCCTGGTCAATGGTATCACAGGTCAGCAGACCGAAACCGATAGGCAGGTCATTGTCCATGCTTACCTGAGCTACGCCTTTAGCGCATTCATTGCAGACATAGTCAAAGTGGGGAGTCGCGCCACGGATAACCGCGCCGAGAACTACGATGCCGTCATATTTGCCGGACTCAGCCAGTTTCTTGGTTACCACGGGGATTTCAAATGCTCCGGGAACCTTGACCAGGGTCATATTTTCTTTTTCACAGCCATGGCGAGCAAGATAATCAACTGCTCCGCCGACGAGTCTGTCAACGATGATGTCGTTAAAACGTCCGGCTACGAAAGCAATTTTAAGACCTTTGGAGTCGAGCTGACCTTCAATGGTTTTAATATGATACATGTTAGCGTCTCCCTTTTATTTATCTTCTTCAAGATGATCCAGCATGTGTCCCATCTTGTCTTTTTTAGTCTTGAGGTAATCAAAGTTCATTTCGCATGCGTCCATTTCAATGGGCACGCGTTCGGTTACTTCGAGTCCGTATCCTTCGAGACCTACAATCTTTTTAGGGTTGTTGGTCATGAGTTTCATTTTGGAGATTCCGAGCTGTACAAGAATCTGTGCACCGGTACCATACTCACGAAGGTCGGCTTTGAAACCGAGGCGTTCGTTTGCTTCAACAGTGTCGCAGCCCAGATCCTGAAGATGGTAGGCTTTGATTTTGTTACCGAGGCCGATACCACGTCCTTCCTGACGCATGTAGAGCAGTACACCTTTGCCTTCATTACGGATCATGCACATTGCGGATGCAAGCTGATCGCCGCAGTCACAGCGCTGGGAACCGAAAACGTCTCCGGTGAGACACTCGGAATGAACGCGTACAAGCACAGGCTCGTGAGGTTCAATGTCGCCCATGATGAGAGCAATGTGGGTGCGGTCATCTTCACTTGAATGAAAAGCGGAAGCCTTGAAATCGCCCCAGCGGGTGGGCAGTTCTGCGTCAGCTTCACGGGTAACGGTGTGGCTGCCGAATTTCATGCGGTATTTGATGAGATCTTCGGTGGAGCAGATTTTGAGGTCGTGTTCTTTCGCGTATTCTTTGAGATCGGGAAGACGAGCCATTGTTCCGTCGTCTTTCATGATTTCGCAGATTACTCCCGCGGGCTTGAGGCCTGCGAGGCGGGAAAGGTCAACACTGCCTTCAGTCTGGCCTGCGCGTACAAGTACGCCTCCGTCTTTGGCACGCAGCGGAAAAATATGACCGGGGGAAACAATGTCCTCGGCTTTGGAACCGTCTGCAACAGCAGCAAGAATGGTTGTTGCACGGTCAGCTGCGGAAATACCTGTGGTCACGCCTTCGCGTGCTTCAATGGAAACAGTGAAGTTGGTACCGAACTGGGAGTCATTAGACTGAGCCATGAGCGGAAGTTTCAGGTGGTCGACCATTTCGCCGGACATGGCGAGGCAGATAAGCCCTCTGCCGTGTGTGGCCATGAAGTTAATGATTTCGGGTGTCACTTTTTCAGCGGCACAAACGAGATCACCTTCATTTTCACGGTCTTCGTCATCGACCATGATGACCATACGGCCTTCGCGCAGATCCTCAATCGCTTCTTCAATTGTACAGAAAGGCATATGCATATCCTCATGCTCCGGCTGGTGCGGAGAGCTATTTTAAATTTCCCTCAGCCCGTTTTAAGCGGACAGGTCTGTCTTCATACATTAAAAAACCAAAAGGGTGAAATATGTTTTTTAATTAGGGTTATGTCTATTAATTACAATAGCTTAGTCTGAGTTAGTTGTCTCTTTTGGGCTATGCGGCGAAGCCATAGCAAAAAGTTTTGGGATTCTTAAACCCTTTTCCAAAAGGGTTTAAGCCCCCGGAGGGGCGCCGAAGGCATTTAAAACCCATTTTCTCTCAAAAAATCCATTGTAATTTTACTTTGAGGTTTGTCATCAGCTTTTTGTCCGGTCCATGGCCCGATCATACGCTGAACGTACTTGCCGATAACATCGGTCTCAATATTAACTGCGTATCCTGGAGACCACCCGGAAATGGTGGTTTCAACCTGTGTCTCGGGTATAATGTTAACCTCAAGATAATCTTCACCGCAGTCGTTGACAGTAAGGCTGATTCCGTCCAGTGCAACCGAACCTTTGGGAACAACGAGATGTCCGTGCTCTTTTGGAAATTTTATTCGGTATATTTTTGATTCGCCGGCTGGCCGCACAGATTCAACGCTGCCGAGACAATCCACGTGTCCTGATACAATATGTCCACCCAGCCGGTCGCCCATGGCAAGGGCGCGTTCATAGTTTATATTAGAACCGCGCTTAAGGTTGCCGAGATTTGTGACAGACTTGGATTCCTTACTGGCGTAGCAGGTGAACCAGCTGTCGCTGAAAGTTTCAACAGTGAGGCAGACTCCGTTGATGGCAATGGATTCGCCTTTTACATAATCTTTAATACCGGGGGCACTTACGGTGAAACGGGTTTCATTTCCGCGGTTTTCGGCCTTTTCGATACGGCCTTTCCCCTGAACAAGTCCGGTGAACATGTTTATTGTCCTTCGGTTTTGAAAACTATTTTTAAATCACGACCACTTTTCTCTACGCGACTGATGCGCAGGTCCATGGCTTCACTTATAAGCTGGTTGCCTGAACCTGCAAAATTGGATCTGCCATCGGTGTTGCCCAGAATTTTAGGGGCCTGATACATGACAAATTCATCTACCAGTTTTTGCTCAGCAAGGGAGCAGGCCAGTTTGCCTCCGCCTTCACACAGGGTTCGCAAAGTTCCGTGTTTTTCACGAAGTATTTTGAACCCAGACTCTAATATAAGTCCTTTTCCATTTCGGGGAAGAGTTATAATCTCAATTCCCTTACTTTTCAGTGAATCAGCAGTTTTGCTCATGCCTTGCTCTTCACTGGTCCAGAAAATTGTGTCAGCGGCGCGGGTGGTGGTTAAGGTGTAGTCTTCGTGATTTTCAGGAAGATTATTGGTGACCACTACAGCTTTAGGCTGTTTAAAACCTTCTGGAAGTTGATCAAGCCTGCAGTTCAGGCTGGGATTGTCTTCGCGCAGTGTGTTGCCGCCGACAATGACAGCGCCGACGTATGACCTCAGCCGCTGCACATCGGTAAAAGATTCGGGACAGGAAACAGCTTCCTGCGCTCCTGCAGCTCCGGCAATCTTTCCGTCAACAGTACAGGCCAGTTTCAGGATGGAGTACGCCCGATCTGTAAACTGCCAGCATAAAAAATCAGAAATTAGGTCTTTGCACAACTCTTCAAGTATACCGTGCTCAACTTTAACGCCTTTGGACTCAAGATATTCAAGCCCTCCCGCCGCTTTGGGATTTGGGTCACGTGTACCAACTACTACATGCCTGATTCCTGCCTCAAGAATTCCTTCAGTGCAGGGTGGAGTCTTGCCGTAATGGTTACATGGCTCAAGGGTGACGAACAGCGTGCACCGCGACATGTCTACATTTTTTTTGATAGCGTCGGCAATGCATTCACGTTCAGCATGCAGACCTCCACAAAATTTGTGGTAGCCTTCGGCAACTATGAGTCCGTCCTGAACCATGACAGCGCCTACGCTGGGGTTGGGGGCAGTGCGGTCTCGTCCGCGAAGTGCAAGCTCCACGGCTCTAGCCATGAAGGTCTCGTCAGAGCTATACGTCGAGTGGAAGAAGTGCAAACTTTACTCCCGCTTCCTTGAGCATGGTTTCGGAAAGTTCATCGGGGTAGCTTTCGCTGTAGTAGATAGCGGTTACTCCGGTATTGATGAGCATTTTGGTGCAGATTAGGCAGGGCTGAGTGGTACAGTATATTTCAGCGCCTTTCAGGGAAAGACCGTGCAGTGCACCTTGAATGATAACGTTCTGTTCAGCGTGCAGGCCGCGGCAGAGTTCATGGCGCTGGCCGGAAGGAACTCCCATCTGTTCACGTATGCAGCCTACATCAGCGCAATGGGCAGTGCCGGACGGCGGTCCATTGTACCCTGTGGAGAGGATGCGTTTGTCCTTAACTGCAACGGCACCGACTTTACGTCTGGTGCAGGTAGCTCTTTCGGCAACAAGGTGCGCTATGCGCATGAAATATTCAGGCCACGGAAGTCTGTTATCCATGAAAATTCTCCCTGCTTTTGAAGCTGAGAAACGGACCCGGTAATTACCGGGTCCGTTATTATAATTTAGATGCGCTTCGCGCTTTTGGACAGATGATTTCGCCTCTGGCGGCTAAAGGGGATAATCCCCTTTAGAATCCTTATTAGGGACTTCTATTCTGCTACCGTAAAGGCTGTCACCTTTCGGACTGTGTCCCCTAGTACGCGAACAAGGGGTAGTCTTTTGCGAAGACAGCAACTTCTTTGCTGATTTCAGCAAGCTTGGTTTCATTGCCGACAGAGCTGAGAGCTGCGTCGATCCAGCCTGCTACTTTCACCATTTCTTCTTCTTTCATTCCACGGGTTGTCAGTGCGGGGGTTCCGATACGTACACCGGAGGTGACAAACGGGGAGCGGGTTTCGAAGGGGATGGTGTTTTTGTTAACTGTGATGCCTGCTTCATCAAGGGCATGTTCGGCGTCTTTACCGGTGATGTCCTTGTTGGTGAGATCAAGCATCATGAGATGGTTGTCAGTGCCGCCGGAAACGAGCTCAAAGCCTGCATCAGTAAGATGACCGGCAAGAGCCTGCGCGTTGGCAACAACCTGTTTCTGATAATCTACGTAGGAAGGGGAGAGAGCTTCGCCGAACGCTACAGCTTTTGCGGCAATAACGTGCATGAGCGGACCACCCTGAATTCCGGGGAAGATGTTGGAGTTCAGAGCCTTTCCATTGTCTTCAGTGGAAAGAATCATACCGCCACGGGGACCACGCAGGGTCTTGTGGGTGGTGGTAGTAGTGTAGTGCGCATGTTCGATGCAGGACGGGTGAACGCCTGCGGCGATAAGACCTGCAATGTGAGCCATATCCACCATGAGTACTGCGCCTACTTCATCAGCAATCTGACGGAAACGGGCGAAGTCAATGATACGGGGATAAGCACTTGCACCGGCTATGATCATCTTAGGTTTGCATTCTTTGGCAATCTCAAGGACGTTGTCATAGTTGATGGTTTTGGTCTCGGGATCTACTCCGTAGAATTTAATATCAAAGAGCTTGCCGGAGAAGTTTACCGGGGAACCGTGGGTGAGGTGTCCACCATGGGAGAGATCCATGCCGAGCACTGTGTCACCTGGCTTGAGTGCTGCAAAATAAACAGCCATGTTAGCCTGTGAGCCGGAATGGGGCTGAACATTTACGTATTCGCAGCCGAAGATTTCTTTTGCACGGTCACGCGCAAGATCTTCAGCAAGGTCAACGAATTCGCAGCCGCCATAGTAACGTTTTCCAGGATAACCTTCGGCGTATTTGTGAGTCATTACACTGCCCATGGCCTGACGGACCGCTGTGGAGGTAAAGTTCTCCGAAGCGATGAGTTCAAGCTTAGTCATCTGGCGGGTAACTTCCTGCCCGATGGCTGCTGCTACAGCCGGGTCTTTCATCATCAGTTCTTCCATGACAAGCTCCAGTTTATATTTTCAATTAATCTTCAAACTTCTTGAAAAGCATACAGCCGTTAGTTCCGCCGAATCCGAACGAGTTGCTCAGTGCGTATTTAACCTGCTGTTCACGCTGTCCATCTTTTACATAATCAAGATCACAGTCAGGGTCAGCTTCAATCTGGTTTGCGGTTCCGGGGATTATTCCGGTTGCAATAGTTTTGACTGCGAAGGCTGCTTCAACACCGCCTGCACCGCCGAGAAGGTGTCCGATCTGGGATTTGCTTGCACTTATTGCGATATTCTTTGCGTGATCTCCGAAGACTTTATGAATGGCCTTGGTTTCACAGAAATCGTTAAGTTTTGTGGATGTTCCGTGTGCGTTGATGTGATCAATTTCAGAAGGATCAATTTTTGCTTCGCGGATGGCTGCGTTCATAGCGCGGGCCATACCTGCCCCGTCTTCCGGTGGTGCAGTCATGTGGTACGCATCAGAAGATGCGCCGAATCCGACTACTTCAGCAAGGATTTCAGCGCCGCGAGCCTGAGCGTGCTCAAGTGATTCCAGCAGCAGAAGACCTGCTCCTTCACCCATTACGAAGCCGTCACGGCCTGCGTCAAAGGGACGGGAAGCTGTTTCAGGATCATCGTTGCGGGTGGAGAGTGCCTTCATGGCTGTGAATCCTGCAAAACCCAGAGGGGTGATGGTAGATTCAGCTCCGCCGCAGATCATTACATCGGCGCGTCCGAGCATAATGTCGGTATACGCTGCGCCGATAGCGTGGGTTCCAGATGCGCATGCAGTACACATGCATAAGTTGGGTCCCTGTGCTTCAGCGAAAATGGAAACCTGACCGGCAGCCATGTTTCCGATAATGATCGGAATGAAAAAAGGTGTTATTTTTTTGGGACCGGATTTTTCCAGTTTGGCGTGCTGTTTCTCGATGGTTTCAAGACCACCGAGGCCGACGCCGATAACAACTCCGGCACGTTCGCGTTCATCACCTTCAAGCTTAAGCCCTGTGGACTCAATAAGCATCTGGTTGGCTGCCACAGCGAACTGGGTAAACCTTTCCATGCGCTTAGCCTGCTTGTGGGGGATGAATGCTTTAGGATCAAAATCTTTAACTTCACCTGCGATGCGGGCGGTGAATTCGCTGGCATCAAAGGCAGTAATTCCTGCAATACCGGATTTACCTGCAAGGAGGTTGTTCCAACTGGTATCTATGTCATTACCGATGGGGGTGATGGCGGAAACGCCTGTGACTACTACCCTGTTCATGGTATACGGACCTGTAAAATATGTTGGAGTTTATTCTAGAAAGGGTGAATAGAAAAGAAGCGCCTTACGCCCGTCAGGAGCAGTAAGGCGCTCTTTATAAAAACCCTTAAGTCAGCAATCAGTTCTACTGCTTGCTTTCAACGAATGCGATTGCATCCTTGACTTTCATGATCTTCTGAGCATCTTCATCTTCGATTTCAACGTCGAACTCTTCTTCCATAGCCATGATGAGTTCTGTGAGGTCGAGAGAGTCAGCACCGAGGTCTTCAACGAAGGAAGCTTCGTCTTTAATTTCGTCTTCGGATACGCCAAGCTGGTCTACGATAATTGCTTTTACTTTTTCAGCTGCGGACATTGTCCCCTCCAAATCATTATTTTAGTGTTTCTTGTCTACATGTACATCCCGCCGTTCACAGCGAGAGTCTGTCCTGTGATATAACCGGAGTCTTCCGACGCGAGGAAGGAGACAGCGTTTGCTATATCATCAGATGTGCCGAGTTTTTTCAGCGGTATAGTTTCCGTCATTTGCGCCACGAGTTTTTCAGACAGTTCCGCAGTCATGTCGGTCTGTATGAATCCCGGTGCTACGGCATTCACGGTGACACCACGCGGAGCCAGCTCAATGGCGCTGGCCTTAGTCAGCCCGATAAGACCGGCTTTGGCCGATACGTAGTTAGCCTGTCCGGCATTGCCGGCCTGACCTACTACTGAGGAAATATTGATAATCCTGCCGTAGCGCTGTTTCATCATGATCTTTGCGGATTCACGTAAACAGGTGAAAGCTCCGGTCAGGTTAACTTCGAGAACTCTGTCCCAGTCAGCATCTTTCATGCGGACCATAAGGCCGTCTCTGGTGATTCCACCATTGTTGACCATAACATCGAGTTTAACTTTGCCTTTGATTTCTTCTTTGAAGAAGGCGGCAACAGCTTCACGGTCAGAGGAATCCAGTTTGAAAGCACGAGCCTTACCGCCTGCAGCTTCAATATCAGCACAGACTTTTTCAGCCCCGTCAGGACGGCTTACATAAGTTATGAAAACCTGAAACCCGTCTTTGGCGAGCTTTTTGGCACAAGCTTCACCGATTCCTCTTGAACCACCCGTTACAAGGGCGGTGCTTGGCAGATCACTCATCTATTTCCCTCATGTATTAAATTAAACTAGTCATGCGTCTCATAGCCTAAAGCTGCTTTGACTGCAAATTTAATCTAAATTAATCTGTTTAAACATACATGTGCGTTTGCGATTGGCCTTTTTTCTTTTTTATACAACGTGCTTGTGAATGTTGTGTTAAAAAGATAGATGGCTTTGTAAAATTATCACATTAAAAACGGATCAGGGATGAACCCCAGGTCAGTCCGCCGCCAAAGGTGGTCAACAGGACAAGGTCGCCGTTTTTGATAAAACCGCTTTCTTTTGCGTCTGCCAGACCGATGGGGATGGAAGCAGCTGATGTGTTTCCGTATTTATCGACGTTTACAAATACTTTTTCGCGTGGAATTCCAAGTTTTTTGCCTACTGCTTCGATGATTCGCATGTTGGCCTGATGCGGCAGCAATACATCTACGTCATCAGCGCATAGTCCATGTTTAGCAAGAATTTCATTCGAAATTCCGGTCATGGATCTGACTGCGAAACGGTAAATTTCACGTCCCTGCATCTCAACAAAATTTTCTGGGCCTACGGTATCTCCTAATTTGTAGGGATAGGCTGATCCTGCACCTTTAATGGTCAGGTTCATGGCCGGCGCTCCGTTGGCGCGAATAAGAGTATCGATGACTTTACCAGACTCACCGTCAGTACCAGCTGTGAGAATTGCCGCTCCTGCGCCGTCCCCGAAAAGGACACAGGTTGAACGGTCTTCCCAGTTTACTCGACTGGTGAGGACTTCTGAACCACAAATAAGTATTTTTGCGCTGGGGTCAAGATTGATGAGTGCCCTTGCCACCTCAATGGCATAGACAAAACCCGAACAGGCCGCGGAAAGATCCATGGCTGCGATGTCTTTGATTCCCAGACGTTCCAAAAGCAGGCAAGCAGTTGCTGGAACAGGCATGTCGCCGGTGAAGGTGGCGATGATTACGTGTGTGAGTTCTTCCGCTTCCATGTCTGCTGCGGCAAGGGCTTTTACTGAAGCCCCGTGAGCCAGATCAAGACATGTTTCGTCTTCAACAACATGGCGTTGTTTGATTCCGGTGCGAGAGGTAATCCATTCGTCGTTAGTGTCGACGAATTTTTCAAGATCAGCGTTAGTGTATAGCCTTTCAGGGACATGAAAACCAAGACCCCTGATATGTGAAAAAGTACTCATTTATGCCATTCCTGTTTTAGAACGGAAAGTGAGCAGGCAATCTGGAGTGTGTCGGCAAAAAGTATGCCTTTTACTGACCCTTTCAGGAGCTACACTGCACTAAATTTTAGGTGCAGTTATTTCCTTATGGGCAGCCAGCCCCTCTTTGAGGTGGGCTACAGCATCATTTTTGACAAATCTTGCGGCCATTTCAATGGCGCGCTCAACAGCCAGAATGTCGGCTTTACCGTGGCAGACAAGGACAATTCCTTTAAGTCCGAGAACCGGAGCTCCGCCATATTCAGATTTATCCAGCAATCTGCTGAATCGTTTGAAAGCTTTCATGGCGAGCATAGCTCCCAGTTTGGAAACGATGTCGCGCTTGAGTTCCCCTTTGAGGAGGTTGCCGAAACTATTCGCCAGGCCTTCAGCAAGCTTGAGTGCAACATTACCAACAAAACCATCACAAATGGCAACGTCCACATCACCGGTAAAAATGTCACGTCCTTCGATATTGCCTACGAAGTTCAGAGAAGAACCTTTAAGCATATCATAGGTCGTTTTTACCAGAGTGTTTCCTTTGCCTTCCTCTTCACCGATGGTCAGCAGACCTATGCGGGGATCTGAATACCCCAGCACGTCACGGGCCAGTACATCAGCCATAAGGCCGTACTGGAAAAGGTGTTCCGGTTTGCAGTCAACATTGGCTCCGACGTCCAGCAGAACCATGGGGTTTTTTTCTGTGGGCAGAATTCCTGCCATACCCGGACGCAGGACGCCTTTGATCCGGCCGATGGTAAACATACCGCAGGCAACTGTCGCACCGGAGTTACCGGCACTGACAACACCGTCAGCTTTACCTTCTTTGACCAGTCGGCATGCGACCTGAATTGACGAGTCCTTTTTTTTGCGCATGGCATCGGCAGGCTTGTCTTCCATAGTGACAACCTGTGATGCATGGACAACGTCAATAGTACATGATCCGGTATCGAACTTTTTAAGTTCGGACCGGATCATATACTCGTCACCAACCAGAGTAATCGGTATTCCCGTTTTAGCGGCGTTAACCGCAGCGGGAACTATAACCGTAAGGCCGTGGTCGCCACCCATGGCGTCAACGGCAATGCGGGGAATAATGCTAGGCATCTTCAGCGTTGATTACCTGACGACCTTTGTAGGAACCGCAAGAAGAGCAAGCTCTGTGAGCGATGATAGGTTCACCGCATTCGCAGTATACTACGTTGGGGGTTGCTACGTGGTCGTGTGCACGACGCATGTTTCTGCGGGATTTGGATGTTTTCTTTTTCGGCTGTGCCATGATTGTCTCCTGAGAGTGATTTTTTTTAGCCGGGGTCTTTCGACACCGGAATTTAGTTCTTTATCTTAAGATTGCGGAAAACCGCAAGCCTTGGATCGCCCACTTCTTTTTCGCATTCGCAATCGCCTTTGTTCAGATCGGCTCCACACTTGTAACAAAGCCCTTTGCACTTATCTTTGCAGAGAGGCTTAATAGGCAGTGCCATTGCGAAATGCTCCCAGAGGAGGGCACCGAGGTCGAGTTTCAAGCCTTCTTTGGTTTTGACCACCGGTGACGGTTCATCGTCATCAGCGTCGGCTACCTGCTCATATTCCTCGAAATCGGTGGAAATTTTGTGCTTGTAGTCTGCCGTGCATCTATCACATGCAATAGTAACAGATCCGTTGGTTTTTCCACGGACCAGACATCCTTTCTCCTGAGGGAGAATGTATACCTCAGAGATCAGCGGATCACCCTCACGGGCATTCACGTTATATTGTTTCCATGCGTCAGACCAGAATTTTTGGTCCTCGAAAACAAAATCCTGTCCCTCTTCAGGGATGTCATTTAATGTAATCCAAAGTTCAGACATATTTTTCCTCGCGGAAGGGTTTCCTATATGAGTTTTTTTTCTTATGTCAAGGAAAAAGAGCTTGCATTTTCCAGAGCGAGCGTTTAAATGATACCTCTTTTGTTCGGGAGGAGCAATTTCTCTTGCAAGGAATTCACCCTTCCGGCAGACTAAGAAAAGGTAACTACCATTTAAGGAGGTCAACATGTCCCAGGTATGCGATATATGCGGTAAAGGCCCTCAGTCAGGCAACAACGTTTCTCACGCACACAACAAGTCCAAGAGACGTTTCATGCCTAACCTGCAGAAGGTCCGCACTCAGCTTCCCAGCGGCGAAGTGAAAAGCATTAAAGCTTGTACTCGTTGCATCCGCTCCGGCGCTGTTGTTAAGCCCGTTGCTAAAAAAGCTGTAAGCTAGTTTTCTTTTGTTCGCACGATTTAGTCGTGTAAAAAGCCCCGGTCATATTTTTATGGCTGGGGCTTTTTTTTGTGCAGTCTAACTTGCAGCCCACTTGAGGGCCTCATCAAGTTGAGCTATTCTGTAAGTTTTGACTTCCCCACTCATCATTGTTGCAGCTACTTTGGTTCCCCATTCTACCCATTTGGGGCCGCCTACAACAGCAAGTTTGTCAAAATCATTTCTATGGGCAAATCCAAATCTTGCATCTTCCCACATGGCCTTAAGTTCCCAGCCTTCAAAGTTTTCATCCATATAGAGCAAACATTTACCTTTGCCATTTTGCTCAATCACTTTTTGCAAAGCAGGGATCCATACTTCTGTGTAGTCGTCTCCGCTAAGTTTTTTAGTGGCTTTCACTGCCAGCATGGCACCGTCGCTTTCTTTCATAATTTCAATCATGGTTCATCTCCTTAACTGAGTAGTTATGAGTTTGTAGCATAATGCTACCACGATGAATAAAAAAAAGGAAAGCCTCCATTAAGAGACTTTCCTTTTCTTTTTTATTTACATTTTACTAAATCGCTTCAAATGCCTGTTTTCTGAATACAGCGCGTTCGCGTAAAAACATCACTGCCAGCAGGACAACTCCTGCAGCATGAAGTCTTATGTCAGGCCAGAGCAACAGTCCTGCTGTACCCATGTAGAGAAAGCGTTGGACGATATTCAGAGCATAGGTGTTGAATCCTTCAAAGAATACCGCAAAACAGAACAGCCCCGCGGTTGCGGTTATTACTGTTTCTACTACCTGCCACATGGGCCCTTCAAAAAGGATCGGGGTATAGCAGAAAAGCAGCGGAATGATGTACAGTCCCTTAGCTATTTTCCATGACTCAAATCCTGTTTCCAGCGGTTTTGACCCCGATATTCCGGAAGCACTATATGCTGCAAGGCAGACCGGGGGAGTTACATTGGCATCCTGAGAGTACCAGAAAATAAGCATATGGGCCGCTATCAGGCTTGTGCCGAGCATTTGCATGGCTGGCGCGGCAAGTACTGCCAGAACGATGTAAGATGCTGTTACAGGCAGTCCCATACCCAGTATGAGCGATGCTATGGCAACCATGAGGATGGTCAGCAGCAGGCTGTCTCCTGCAAGCATGGTGATCAGCATAGAGAATTTAATTCCCATACCGACCATAAGCACAACGCCGACCACGATACCTGAGCAGAGCAGTATGACACCGGTTGTGACCATATTTATGCCGCCGCCGGCAAGCGCATCAAGAATATCTTTACCAGACATACGGGTTTTGGGATTAAGCCAGCTTGAAGCAACTATACCTAAGATACCGCCGCAGGCAGCAAAGGTGGGAGTGTAGCCTACCATGAGCAGGCCCATGAGGATGCCGATGGGGATGAAGAAGTTCCAGCCCTCTTTGAGTACGTCTTTAATCTTCGGGATTTCATCTTCGGGAACAGGTTCAATGCCCAGTTTTTTTGCCCGCAGGTGAACAAAGAAAGCCACACTTACAAAATACATGATTGCCGGAATGAAAGCGACTCCGACAATGGTGAGGTATGGAATTTGTGTCCACTGGCTCATGATGAATGCCCCGGCGCCCATAATGGGGGGCATGAGCTGTCCGCCGGTGGAGGCTGCAGCTTCAACAGCTCCGGCAAACTTGCTCGGAAATCCGGTCTTTTTCATCATGGGTATGGTGATAGAACCGGTTCCGACTGTGTTTGCAACTGCGCTGCCGGAAATGGAGCCCATAAATCCGCTTGCGAAGACAGCCATTTTTGCCGGACCGCCTATGGTGCGTCCCATGGTTGCCATCGCCAGCTTGATTATAAATTCCCCTGCACCGGATTTAATGAGAAATGATGCGAAAAGAACAAATAAAAAGACGAATGTACTGGATATTGTAGCGATTGTTCCGAAAATTCCATCGGGTGCGAAGTACATGCGGTAAAGCATGCGGGGCATAGTTACACCCGGGAAATGCCAGAGACCGTCAAGGTAGCGTCCTCCGCCAAGCCCGTAGGTAAGAAATATCGCCGCCAGCACCGGGATGAGCATCCCCGTTGTTCGCCGGGTTATTTCCATAAGCAGGACAATCGCCAGTCCTGCTGCAATAAGGTCGGCCATTACAGGAACTTCATTGCGCATATGCAGGGCGTCTTCAAAAAATACGAGATATAAGCCTACCGCAAAGGACAGTATTGCCAGAAAATAGTCGATAGGCAGTGTCTCACGGGCGTGCTTTTTCAGAAGAGGATATTGCAGAAATCCAATAAAGAGCATGAAAGAGTAGTGAACGGCGTTTCTCTGAATTTCAGGCATTATACCTATAGTGTTCACCCAGAGATGGAATAGAGAACAGATGATACCAGTTGCGTAAAGAATTTTAGCGGTGCGGCCTTCAATTATTCTTTTGATGGCTAATGTTTCACCGCCGGAATCCTTTTTAACTGCCGGCTTTGGGGAAGTCGTGTCAGTCATAAATTATCCTTGAAAAGGTGCTATTAGAGGAAGATGCCTTCGGCGGCCAGAGAACCCTTTTTAAAAAAGGTTTAAGGCCTCCGGCAGGGGCCCAAAGGGCGGCCGGAGGCCATTGCACTCAAGTACGCTTATTTAATAATGCCAACTTCACGGTAAAACTTTTCTGCGCCGGGATGAAGGGGAGCAG
>JMSU01000249.1_pt1 | contig 17590 bp, 17 predicted proteins | sample 179011 | NCBI WGS metagenome assembly JMSU01 (sample SAMN02769580, study PRJNA246767) | bioreactor metagenome | isolation source: Culture-1 Bioreactor ArsB derived from microbial biomass from the upper 2 cm... | place: Germany: Bremen | collected day 87 after inoculation
AAAGTGTTTTTATCTGAGTTTGCCTATCGCTTTTTCAAGTAATTCATCTGCACTTGCAAGGACTGCTGATATTTCAGCTCTACTAGCATTATCCAGATGTATCCCGCAGGAAACAGAAACCGTGCAATTCCTTTCTGTTGCTAAAGCATAAGCTGTTTTGCGGGCCAGTTTGTCTTCTTTATGACCTGTTACGGTGAGCAAAGATACGGATGCATCATTTTTATTCTTATTTCCGAGCCCAGGATGAGGTACAGCAAGTGCCACCGCTCCGATATGCGGGGTGTCACCTCCATAGAGGGCTACACATAGGTCTTCCCCCATATGTGTTATCACCATATGCAGGGTAAAGCGGGCAGTCTTTTCTTCAATGGAAATCATAAATGCTTAACTGTCTTCAACAATAATGGTTGGGAACATGCCTTCTTTTTCACCAGCAAGATAAGGTCGAAAAAGGTTGTATGAAACACTCTGTGTTTTTTGGGCATGTCCGCGACTATTTTCTTTTCCGTCGTAGCGGGCACCGTTCTCTACAAGTATGTGTTCGATACGGGCTTGAAAGTCTTTGATAAATGCAGCCCCGTTTCCGCTGAATGTCATATTGCCGATGCGCAGACTTTTTTCTTTTGAAAAAGATTCAAAGCTCATGGAATGTTTTTCAAGGTCACTTTGTTTTTGAATATATCCCCAGACAAGTGTGTCTGCGGGAATGTTGATGGGTTCTTCGGCATGGATTATAGTATGAGGCATCACAATGGATCCTCTGCCCACGGTGATAAGAGTCTCTGCGGTTCCATATAAAAAGGAGTTGAAGCCGATAAATATTTTTTCACCGAGTCTGGTATAGACCATTTTTCCACCGTGAGCGACAACTGTAAGCCCCTCAGATACACAGTTTACTATAAAACTGTTCTCTTGAGCATTAGATCCTGTGCTTAGGTCCGATTCTTCAATATAAGCGCGTTGAGCTACAAGACAGTTGTCCCCTATTACGCAGTCTCCTTTGACTACAGCGTAGCGGCTGAGGAAGGCACTGTCAGGTACGGGAACCGGACTTTCAAAGGCTAATGAATCATACATCGGCAGGAAGTCGCTTCGGCGTCCTTTAAGAAAATCGGCGAAAAGTCCTGTGAGTTCACCATCCTCATCCCAGGAAACATACTTCTCGATTGTTGCCTGTGGATATCTGTAATCAAATTCATATTTACTTTCGCTTCTGATCCAGATGCGACCGGGGTCAATACATATTCTGGAAAGGTCTCCAGCCTGAACATAAGAATAATTTCCTAAAATACAGTTATGCAGAACGGACAGGTCCGCAGTGGAGAAAGCTCCAAGATATACTCCTTCTGTGGTGGTGCCGTGAATATTGGCGTAGTACATGGCAACAGTATTAAGGATTCTGAAATATTCTGGAATCTCAGGGTTACGAGAGTTGTTATGGACCAGAGTTTTAATGAGGAAGCTGTTAATGACCTGAATAATTTCATCCTGATACAGTTCTGTTTCAACTCCACCGAAACTGGCTATGGTTCCCTTTGTTTTCAACTCATCGCCACGAATGTCACTCAGGTAGATAATTGAACGGTCTACATCACATTTGCCTAAAAAGTACGTGCCTCCCAGATTGCTTTCTTGAAAGCGGAAATAGAGTGGATGATCTATAGATAGAGCGTAGTAAGCATAATATTTGGTCAATTCATCTTTATGAATTGTGCTTTTCAGAACCTGTTCAATATCAAGCCCCATTGGTTTGAGGTTAACATTTACTCTTGAGATAATATGACTGATGAGACGCGTGATTCTTTCCATATCTAACCTTCCTTATAATGTCTTAGTGGCATATTTGGATGTCTTTTAATGTTTTACATGCAGTCTGTTTTATGTGTCAGGTATCTCTTTCACCTGATTATATTCTTAAATATCCTTTTAATTTGAGAAAAGCCATCCATAATCATACTGAATAAATTTACGTTTAAGCCCTTGCAGGCAGAATTAAATTGGCTGGATTATTTGGACAAAAATGCTTAGCGTAAAGCTAATACTTTGGTTCTCATTTTATGGAGGAAGTCAGGTGCGTATCAGTTTTAACCGGATGGAGTGGGCAGGATCCGTAGGAGATCTTGGTGCCTTGTTGCCTTTGGCCTTTGCAATGATCATGATAAACGGTCTGTCAGCAACAGGCTTGTTTCTGACCGTTGGTTTGTTTTATGTCATCGGTGGCATGTATTACCGCGTACCTATTGCTGTGCAGCCTATGAAGGTTGTAGCGGCTTATGCCATTGCCCAGTCACTTAGTCCCGGTGTGATTACGGCTTCGGGAATGATCATTTCTGTTTTGCTGCTTTTATTAGGGATTACAGGAGCCGTTAATCAGGCCGCAAGAGTTATCCCCCTGCCTGTAATCAGAGGTGTACAGCTTTCAACCGGAGTACTACTTTTAATCAAAGGCGTGTCTCTTGTTATCGGTACTAGCGGATTTCAGACTTTACGTGGAGCTGTTGAACCATTTCTTGCTTTGCAGAGTATAGGGGGGATTTCGCTGAGTCTGATCATCGGAGTCTTTTTCGGAATAATCACTCTATTTTTAATTAATAGCAAAAGGTTTCCTGCCGGCCTTGTTGTAGTGGGTAGCGGAGCAGTTCTGGGGATGTCTTTGGGGGCTTGGAGAGGGCTTGCTCAGCTCAGTCCCGGTGTGCATTTTCCGCAGTTTTTACCATTTGGTTTTCCTAGTGGAGAAGAATTTTCATTTGCATTGCTTGTTCTTGTTTTGCCACAGGTCCCCATGACTCTGGGGAATGCTGTTATTGCCAATAGAAACTTAAGTTTTGAGTATTTTGGTAAGGAAGGCCGCAGGGTCACTGACCGTGCTTTGTGCATAAGTATGGGCCTAGCTAATGCATTTTCTGCCTTTGTAGGGGGAATGCCTGTTTGTCACGGGGCAGGAGGATTGGCAGCCCATTATCGTTTTGGTGCCCGAACAAATGGGGCGAATCTTATTATCGGCGGTCTTTTCGTTATATTGGCGGTGGTGCTTGGAACTGGGTCTATTACAGTCTTGCAATTGATTCCCATGGGAGTACTTGGAGTATTACTCATGTTTTCAGGTTCGCAACTGGCTTTGACTGTGAGGGATATGCGTAGCGTAGCGAATGGTTCAGTTGTCCTCGTCATGCTCGTTATTACTTTGCTTACTAATCTTGCCTGGGCGTTTGGTGCCGGTATTATTTTAAGCCTGCTGCTTCGCAAATTTAATAAAAACGGATAGTTTTACTGTCAAAGCGCTATGAATTGGCTTTGCGTTGAATTTTGTAATGCTGTTTGTATTAAACTAAATTTTAAAATATAAATGAATTATCAGCATTGTACTGATATTATCTTAAGACTCACAACCCGGAGGGAAGATTATGGGCAAACTGATTAAAGAAGATGATGAAAAAGGTCGTCTCCATATAGAAACCCGTCTGTTAGGCGAGTCTCTGGTTGGAAAAGACTGCCTACGCAATACTGAGGCTGATGAATACTTTCATATGCAGCCTGATGTAAATATTCTCAAGATCGGCGGCCAGTCCATCATGGACCGCGGCGCAAAGGCCTTGCTGCCTATTCTTGATGAGTTGGTAAAAGCTAAAGAAGAACATAAAATTCTGCTTATGACCGGAGGCGGAACACGTGCCCGCCACGTTTATAATATAGGTGTTGACCTCGGTATGCCCACAGGTGTTCTTTCTAAACTTGGGGATAAAGTCTCATGGCAGAATGCTGAAATGCTTTCAGTTCTGCTTGCCAAACATGGCGGGGTTAAAATAGGTCACGGTGATCACTTGGAGCAGCTTAATATGTATTGTCAGCTCGGATATCTGCCCATCACCACAGGAATACCTCCATATGGCTTTTTTGAACATCCGGCAGAAGTTGGTTCAATCCCGCCGCACCGAACAGACTCGGGAGCTTTTTTACTGGCAGAGAACATCGGTGCTAAGTCTGTTATTTATTTGAAAGATGAAAAAGGGCTGTATGAGGACGATCCGAAGAAAGCCAAAGATCGCGAGACCCTTAAGTTTTACGATAAAATTCATGTTGATGAATTGATTGAAATGGATTTGGATGATTTGATTGTTGAACGTGCTGTTTTGACCTTTCTTAAAAAATGCCAAAACACTCAAACAGTTCCAGATTATAGACGTAATGCGTCATCCTGAAGATGTTCATGCTGCATTGCGTGGAGAACATGTGGGAACTATTGTTTACAAATAGTTATATATGTTGACAGGTAAGTCATCCTTACCTCCATTTTAAAAAAGAAAGGTAGTCTTCAATTTTTGAGGACTACCTTTTTTTATTTTAAGTACAGCTGCGATGTTTTAAGCATTAACAGGATGTTTGCGTTTTCCTTCGCTTCCTTTGCCGTCGCGGGTCAGGTAAACGATTTCTGCTCCGGTATGTTCAGCAAGCTGATTCAGTTCACATTTGCGAATTCTTTTGACTTTAATAGTCAATTCTCCACCATCAACACCAACGACACGATATCTCGGTCTCTTGTCGCCATCAGTCGCCTTTACGCGTTCTCTTACAAAAATTTTCATTGAGGCCTCCTTGTGGATAGTATTGTGTCTTTATGGATATTCATCTATAGTAGATATATATCCTTTAAGAACATATAGTCAAGGAGGACTAAGTAAAAATGTCAAAAAAAGTAGGCGGGGGAAAGCCCCAAAGATATGTACAGCCTTCATTGCTTATGGCTTTGAGGTCAGGTCCCTCTTATGGATATCAATTAATACAGACTATTGGAGAGTATGGTTTTTTGCGCGGAGATGTACCGCCCGGAATGGTCTACAGACATTTACGCCAAATGGATGAAGAAGGAGTGGTTAATTCCAAGTGGGATGCGCAGGGAGACGGTCCGGCTAAGAGAATTTATTCCATTACCCCGGAAGGTCTGGAGATTCTTGAAGCCTGGATCATTCATATGGAACGCCAGCGTAATGCTCTTGATAATTTTATTAAGCGGTATAAGGATTAGCCATCTGCTCGATTAGCTGAGGCTGTTTAAAATTATGCCCTTTCTTTCGTTTGCCGTGTGCTGGTTCCCAAATACCCTGACTGACGTGTTTTACCTGTAATACCGGACCACCTGCCCAGAGGGAAGGGCGAATCCATATTGCATTTTGCACGAGATCTCCGGGAAGAGGGACAAGGGGGTCGCGGTCTGTTGAAACTACCTGAATCCCTGCATTGTTCAGGTCATGGACATGCAGGGGAGTGGGCAGATCTCGCAGTTTCCCATATTCAATGAATCTACCGCACCAGCCGAATTTGGTAAGGCCCACAGCAGCAGTAGCGCCGATGATTCCGTCATTTGTACCACCAAGTCCGAAAAGTTCAATTGAGCTTGCAGCATTCATGGCATCTTTTTGGGTGACTTGGCGACCTGTTACATTCTTGGCAAAACTGATAAGCCCGTTTCCAATTTCATTTTCCCGTGCAACGCACAATCCTGGGTCACTGCCGGGTGCGCAGTATGCTTCAATGTGTTTAATAGCCTTATCTCGGAGGTGCTCAATGGAGGTCTCCGGGGAAATATCAATAATGGCGCAGGCTGAACTGTTGTTGGATGTGAAGGGGATTTCTTCCAGTCTTGGCAATTGGTGGCGTACAACTCCAATAATTTCGCAATCGCTGTCCAGTCCGTAGATAAATTCCCTTACTAATCGTCCTGTGCCTATTGGTGCGTCTTTGTCATCTGTATCGTCAAATCCCAAATAAATGAGCATGCTCAGTCTCCTTATAATGGGAAGACTCTCCACCTGATATGTAAGCAAGTCAATCTGAATGTTCTTCCTGATGGATTGGCACTATGGCTGGTGATCATCCTGATTTATTTGTTTTGAATTAGCTAGAGAGAAGTTTTATCCAATAAGCTGCATGGCCATTTTGGGCATGTTGTTAGCCTGACTGAGCATGGCTATGGCTGACTGGGTCAGAATCTGTCGTCTGACAAATTCTGTCATTTCCTGAGCTACATCTACATCAGAAATACGTGACTCCGCAGCCTTAACATTTTCAGCCTGAATAGACAGGTTGGTGATGGTGTTTTCAAGACGGTTTTGGATAGCTCCGAGATTGGCCCTGATTTTATCTTTTGAAACAATAGCATTGCTCAGGAGGTCCAGAGCCTGCTGTGCAGCTTGCTGAGTGGAAATAGATACGGGATCCCCTGAGGTGACAGTAATTCCGCCGGGGCCTACATAGGTAGGGCTGGGAGCCCCCGGAAGGTATTCAAAAGCGCGGTTCGTTCCGCTGCTATCCTGTCCTACAGCATAGAATCTACTAAAAGCTCCATTGCGATAGATACTTACATTAGACCCTTCAGCAAAAGTACTTCGGGCATCAGGAGGGGTAGCAACATAATATGCAAAAGCGGGTGTCCATGTCGTAGTAAACATGTGTGTTACGCTGTTGAGAGATTCAATTTGTGCTTGGCTAAGGTTGGTTAGATCTCCACCAATTCCAAGTGCACTTGTCGTGGCTGTACCTATCTGGATATAATAGTAATCTTCTGCCGAATCGTTTCCTGTGCCGAAGTGAATTTTCATCCGGCCTGTCGATTCAAGTCCTGCTCCGCTGTGAGTCCCTGAGAGATGCCCGTTGAGTAAATGGATACCATTGAAATCCGTTGCATTTGCTATTCGGTTAATTTCATCAGCCATGGCTTTATATTCAGAGTCAATTATCATGCGTTGATCTGAATTGTATGTGCCTGTTGATGCTTGGGTGGCTAATTCTTTCATGCGTATGAGTTTTTCATCAATCACCTGCAGGGCCCCGTCCGCGGTTTGGATAGCTGAAATTGCATCATTGGCATTTCGTATCCCTTGGCGGATGGAGGACACATCTGCCCTCATCAGTTCTCTGATAGCCAACCCTGCAGCATCATCTGCAGCAGTTCCTATTCGCAGACCTGAAGACAGACGGCGGGTAGAAATCCCTAGCGCTCCATAGTGGGCACCAAGATTTCTAGCTGTATTGTCAGCCATCAGATTGTGGTTGATGGTTAAACTCATTTAGCTTCATCTCCATATGTGGGCAATTACTTCCTAGTCTTTACAGGCTCCTGATATAGATCGGTAATAAGTCTGGTAGGTTCCATCCCCGACCTCCCTCGACTATGGTTAAACTAGCAATAAAGAGTCCAAGCTAAGTCTGACCATGTATACAGGAAGGAGGGAGGGGAATTTAGGGACTGTAATATTTGAGAGGAGGAATACTTCAATTCATAGTAGAAACCCCCGTAATAGATATCTAATACGAGGGTGGCCTGTCAGCTTTTCTATAAGAGGATGGCTTACAATTCTGCTTGTATAAAAAAATTATTTTTGCTGTGTAAAATTGAAAATTATGTCCTGTACCTGACCGGAATCTACCATCTCTTTCAGAGCTGCAGATAACTCTGGAATTCGGGTAGCCAAAGTTGATTTCTTTGAAATTGCAAAATATACAGGAATAGGAGAGGAGTATACATAATCAGATTTTACGACAAGATCCCCTAACTCATTTTGTGTGATCAAATAATCTGCAACAGTTGTTGTTGCTACAAATGTATCTATCCGTCCTGCGATAAGTTTTTTAATATTGGTAAAATCGTGATCAACAATTTCTTTGCGCAGAGATTTGTCACTGTCGAACTTTGGAAAATACTTTGATCCTAAAGTTGCCCCGACTATTAAGCTTTTAATATCATCATACTTTTGTATGCGCTCGTGCTCGCCTTTGCGTACGTAGAAGGCTTTAGTGCTTTTAGTCTTGTACGGTGGGTCAAGGAAAATCATATATTTTTCCCGCTCAGGTCTCTTTAGAAGTCCATTCATGAGATCTGCAGAACCCTTTCTCATCATCAGTTGACAGCGTTTCCAAGGTCGTATCACAAAAGTAGGTGTAAAGCCGATTTTTTTCAGTAGTATCTCAGTCAGTTCAATATTGATCCCGCTGATACTGTTCTGTCCCTCAGTTATTTTCCATGGAGGAAAATGGTTAACAGGAACTATGATGTCTTCTGCAAAAGAATTTGCTGAGAACAGTATCGTGACTGATATAATGAAGAAAAATCTTCTAAAGATTTTTAACATTCATATCCCCAGATAAAGTATGATTTATTAAGGAACATTCTGTGCTAATCATGAGCTTTTATTTTAATATTAAGTAATTATTTAATTTTTAAGTTGAGCATGTGCTGCAAGTAATTAAATACTTCGAACATTATGTTCGGCTATTAAGTTCATATTTTAATAGCATAATATTGCTTTTCAGACCATACAATTTACATCCCTCTAGAAAGGGATGAGTGCTGTTATATTTGCAGAACAGTCCCTTCTAAGTTATCAAAGCCTGCACCAATTGAATTTAAGGAGTTTTATATGGATAATATTATTGCAGAACCTGTTGTGGTGATGCCTGTTGAGCGCAAAGACGGGACTTATGCTCTGCGCCTTTGCCTTACTCAGGGGCAGCTCACTGCCGGAATGATGAAGACTGTTATGGAAACCATGTCCAAGTTTAATCTTACGTCCTTGCGTGCTACCACCGGACAGCGCATGAATCTCGAAGGGATTCCCAAGGACAAACTGACTGAAGTTGTGGAAAGTATCGGTACTGCTGTTGAAAAGGCGCCTCCAGGTGTCTCTGTCTGTACCGGAGCCGGAATCTGCAAATACGGAGTGCAGGAAAGTCGTGGAATGGGGGAAAAAATTCTTGCAGTAGTAAAGAAAAATGGTCCCTATCCTTTCAAGGTTAAGAGTGGTGTTTCCGGCTGTAAAATTGCCTGTGGACTTAGTTTCGTCCGTGATATCGGTCTGGTGGGAACTCCCAAAGGCTGGGATGTTCATTTTGGAGGAGCAGCTACCAAGAACGCCGGACTTGGAATACAGCTTGGAACCAAACTTAGTGAAGATGAAGCATTAGAACTGGTGACCAAGGCTCTCTCATTTTATAAGGAAAATGGCAAAAAGCGCGAACGCACCAGTGGTATGCTTAAACGCTTAGGCGCGGAAGCTGTTTTAAATGCTGTAAAGTAAATAGTTAAGACAAAAAGATAGCGAACATCTTCATGGTGTTCGTTACCTTTTTTATATTTTTTTATTACAAAACAGGGGTGGACCTTCAGATCTTCCCCTGTTAATTGCTCTCTCCACGCACTTTTATATTCCAACACAGCCTTACAAAAAACCGACTTTAAAGCCGATCCAAGGCTTTGAAACCAACCACACATATTATCATTATGGGAAGACACATCATTGAAGAAGCCACTCGCTGTCTGCAATGCAAGAAACCACTTTGCAGTAAAGGGTGTCCGTTAGGTACTCCGATTAATAAAATGATCGAGCTTTTGCTGGACGGCAAAATGCAGCAGGCCGGAGCCATGCTGTTTGAGAATAACCCGCTTTCAGTCGTTTGCTCACTAATCTGTCCGCACGAAAATTTTTGCGAAGGTCATTGTATTCTGGGACGCAAAAGTTCCCCTGTGCAGGTCAGTGATATTGAAAACTATATTTCCCGATACTACCTTGCTCAGTTTCAACCAGAAAGGAAGGAGCCCGCAGGTACTAAATCAAGGATTGCTATTGTAGGTTCCGGACCTGCCGGAATAACCGTCGCTTTCATTCTCGCACTCAAAGGTTACGATGTGACCATCTTTGAATCCGAAGAAAAGATAGGCGGTGTTTTGCAGTACGGTATTCCTGAATTTCGTCTGCCTAAAGATATACTTGAAAGGCTGCGCGATGTTTTGGTGCAGCTGGGCGTGAAAATCCGTCCTAACATGCTTATTGGTCCGGTGGTCACTCTTGATGACCTTTTGCGCGATGAATACAAGGCTATCTTTATAGGTACTGGAGTCTGGAACCCTAAACCGTTGCGTCTCAAAGGGGAAACCCTCGGACATGTACATTACGCCATCAACTATCTGAAAAATCCAGATGTGTATGAGCTTGGAAAAAAAGTTGCAGTTATCGGGGCCGGAAACGTTGCCATGGATGTAGCCCGCACTGCTTTGCGTAAAGGGGCTGATGAAGTGACTATCCTCTACCGCAGAGGTGAAGAGGATATGACCGCAACTAAATACGAGGCTGAATACGCCAAGCTGGACGGGGTGAGATTTAATTTCTATTGGTCTCCGCTGGAAATCTCTGACAAAGGCGTTGTGTGCATCAAAACCGTTAAGGAAACGGATGCAGAGGGCAAAATTAAGCTGGTAACAGTGGAAGGGTCTGAGAAATTGATGGAAGCTGACTCAGTCTTTATCGCCGCCAGTCAGGCACCGCGTAATAACTTATCCGGTATTGAAATAGGCAAGACAGGACTGGTTATCACCGATGAAGATGGGCGTACCACCCGTGACGGTATTTTTGCATCCGGAGATGTAGTAACCGGAGCCAAGACTGTTGCTGAAGCGGTAAGACTTTCAAAAAGGTCGGCCCAGGCTATCATGGATTATGTTGAAGGGGTATAGCCCTTTTGTATTATAATACTTGCTTGCAGTTTTTTGTGTCAGCAGTAAGATGTCTGGAAGCTAGTTTGTAATTATTTATCTATGAGGCGATGGTTTGAATGATAAAGGATATGAAGTCAGTCAAAGTGCTCATTATCACTCAGGATTATTTTGTTGTTCCTGAACTGTTGAGGGCTTTTGAAGAACTTGGTGTCAGCGTTGTCACAGTCTTTTTTAGACAGGAGGCATCTTTTCTAAAGGAGATGTTTGATTATATCGCTTCTTTTTTGCCTCACTTTATATTGACTGTTAATCATGCCGGTCTTGATCGCGATGGACAAGTGCTTGAGTTGTTGCGAAAGGTCAGAGTTCCTTTGGCCAGTTGGTTTGTAGACCGGCCTGAAAGTTTTTTGCAGCAAAGTGTAGCAGATGACGTTATGCTTGGCGTTTTTTCATGGGATCCTAATGCAATTGATTTTTTGCGTGGGAAGAATATCGTTCGTACTTGTTATTTGCCTTTGGGGACTGATCCGAATGTTTTTTATTGCCGCAAACCTACTGCAAATATTAATTATACGGTTTCGTTTGTAGGTTCTTCTTGGACAGATAAAATTGAAGACATTATTCATGCCGGTGATTTTCCTGCAAAGTTAATAAAAGATTATAAACAATATGCCAGCAAAATCATAAATTATTCGTGTATACCAATGCAAGAATTGTTTTACAGGCTTGCAACAGAAGTCCAAGAAGAGCTAGGCCTTGTTTCAAATCATCAAAAACAGATGTATCTAAGGTTGATTCAGATGGAAGCAACACGAATGAAAAGAGTGTATGCTGTGTCGGAACTTTTGCCTTTTAAGCCATTGGTCGTTGGAGATGAGCACTGGAAATCTTTTTTGACACCATTTAAAAAGTCTTTTGATTGGTGTGGGCGTATTGATTATGAGAAGGAACTCCCTGAGATCTTTTTGGGCAGTTCAATTAATTTTAATCAGTCCAGCCTGCAGTCTGCCGGAGCTTTAAATCAAAGAGTTTTTGATGTCCCAGCTTGTAATTCCTTTTTACTCACTGATTATTATTCTTCTTTGGAAGATCTTTTTGAGCCGGGAAAGGAGGTCGCCTGTTACAAGGATATTGAAGAAGTTGATGAACTTATCAATTTTTATATGGGTGATCAGAAGTTACGGGAGCAAATCAGCGCGGCTGGTATGAAAAGAGTTCTTGCCGAACATACATATAAATCAAGAGTAACGAAAATTGTGGATAAGATGTCTCGCTGGTTTTAAAACTATATAAAAGAGGCTTTCGGTTGGTCCGTAAGCCTCTTTTCTTATTAGATGTAAAATGAAAGATTGATCTTTTTATGTAAGTCTTTCTAAGATGAATTCGATTCAAGTCCGTTTAGACCGTCTAGTACAAAACGTTTGAGCATATTGTAATTTCCTGTACTACTTATTGTGGCGGTCCGCCTCGCATGCCGCCTCTACCATGTCTTTCGGGGACGCAGAATATTTGATCTGATCTGCTTTGGCAAATCCCATTAAGCGTTCCGTGCGGTGTCTGCACGGTACATTCGTCTCCCTGAGAAAGTCCCTCACAGGCAGTAAAAGCTTCTTCAGGCGGCCCCTGTCTGTTGCCCCGGCCTTGTCCCTTCCCATTCTGCATCATCATGCCTTGATTCATGTTCGGGTCATACTCTTGCTGATTTGAAAACTGACGATTACGGTTTTGTCCACTGCTAAACCCCTGCATGTTGCCACGGCCTTCTTTGCGCATTCCTGATTCACCGGGGTTGCCTCCGTGCCAGTTTGGAATTCTGGTATAAGGCGGTTCATAGATTTCCACACCTCCTCCGGAAACACATCGAGCATAATTATAAATTCGTATATCGTCGCCTTGCGGTCCATGGCCTTGTGGATAATTGTCGGGATTTCCTGATTTGGGATCACTGCGCTGTGCTCCTGCCCCGTGCACGTCTATCCATTTCTTATTGCTGCTTTGCGGGGGAGCAAAATAGCCAATGGCCCGCCCAAAAGCCACATAGGCTGCATGGGATGGTTTAGGGCCATCCATATGGGTTGTGGAAGTATAGTAGTATGATTCTTTTTCTGTTACCGAAAAGAGTGGATCAATAGCAGCAGAATTACTTGTTTTGGGACTGCGTGAATAGTCTACAATTGATTGTAGTTCCTTGGCATTGGGAAGTCTCCAGTCAGAGCGCCCTGCAAGCGTCAGATCTTCGCAATACTTAAGTGCTTGTTCCCAGTTGAGCTTTTTGCCGCTATCCTTTTTTTGCCAGATAAGGCTTGTGGCTTTATCTTCAATGGTACCGTCTTTACGGTCTACAAAATCATTTTTTCCATAATCGGTATTACCGCGCACGTAGCGTATGTATCTTTTATCTTTGGATCTGCGGTATATTTTGCCGTATCCCTTGATACGTCCATCTGCGAAGTTTACCCCGAAAGCGGTGGGGTTGTTGCCCATGGTCTTGCTTACATAAACAGTTGAGGACCAGTCCTGACAATCAATTATTCGCGAGCCTGATTTAGTATCACCGAATTTGAATTCAAAGTAGTCCGTGTCAATGAAAGGAGTGGAATATTCTTCAGTCCCTTGGACCCATCCATTAAAATCGATGAGCGAGTATAGTTCTTTGATCGTCGGGGCACGCCAGTCACTATATCCACCCACCCGGCAATTTTCAGCTCCGTCCATGGCATTCTGCCAGGAAAGCTGTGGACCGCGTGCTTTTACCCACATTAAGCCCGTCACCATATCGGTTATGGTCCCGTCGCCATTATCAATATATTTAGGTTCTTTACCCTTGTATTGACCATCCTGACCGTAAAAGCTTTTACCTTTTTCCGGGCAATTGATTTGTTTACGGTTGTTGAAACAGGCTTCCTGTCCAGTATCGACTATCGGGTATTTTCCTGCCCATGCAAAGCTTGTGCATAAAATTGAAATTGCAAATAAAATGGTACATATCTTTTCCATATAGTTCTCCGTTACATTTATATAAAGCTACACCTGTCAAGAATAAACCATGTCCCACAATACAGGTCTAGTGCAAATGAGGTGTTTTTACATGTTTGATGAACATGCTTTAGCTTTCTTAATGTATTCAAGGGGGGGATGGAACGGTGGGCTGAATAGAGGCATTCTTTTATACATAAAATGCTACTTCTATGTTGAATATATCCTTAATTATACTGACTTGTCAGCTTAAGTTGCTTGCTACGCAGTGTGGTGATCTGAGAGTTTAGGACCAAATCATTTTTTAAAAATAATTATAAATCAGGACCAAATGCTTTTTGTATTTCTTCTTTTTTTATTTGTTTAATGCGCCCTTTCTGTTGCATCTGTTTAAGTGCAGCGGTTATCTGTGGCACAAGGTGGGCATGCTTTTTGTTTAGGTAATGATATACTGGAAATTCTTCCAAGGGAGGTTCTATAAGAGAGATTTTTGTTGCTTTGTATTTTTTTATAATATTTTTGCCTGCTATTTTAGCAAAGAGTCCTACATCAATTCTGTCGAGCTGAATCATTTTTAAGATCTGGTCGTGAGTGTCAAATTCGAAAACTTTTTTGCAGCCTGATTTAGCTGTCTTTTTGCGGGTAAATACAACTCCTCGATAAATTCCTATCCTGAGAGATCTTAGCCCTTCCCAGTCACTTACTGGTATAGAGGTCTTTTTCATCATCACCATTAATTCAATTTGGTTGACCGCAACAGGTATTCTTATAAGATCCGGATATTCTTTCTCTATATTTTTAGTTTTGAAAATTTCACCATCCACAACTCCAGAATTGGCAGAACGGACAGCCCTGATAATGGGGTAGTCCTTCCGTGAAATATTAACACCGAAACTTCCATATGCTTCTTTAAGTACTTTGAGAGCTATGTCAGAATTGAGTGAGTTTAAACCGGCAAAAACTAAATTATCCGAACACAGTGCGGAAGAGGTGTGTGTAAAAAAGAGAAAGAGTACAGCTGTCATTGCTGTAAATATTTTAACCATTTTTGAGGGATCCTTTCTTTGAATATATTATTTAATTCTTTTAGGCAGGCTTGTGCATAATTATTATACTAAAGGTATCCCCATGAGTTTAAACGGTCAAAAGCGTGTTTTGCATAGTCACCCTGACGGGTGTTTTTAAGGAAGCGGTAATATTCATTTGCAGCCATATCTTTGTTGCCGAGGGCTTCGTACGACAATCCTTTAAAGAATGTTGTCATTGGGTTGCCCGGCAGTGCCTTTTCATAAGCAGTAAAATTAGAGAGAGCCTGTTCATAGCGGCGGTTTTCGAGACTTAACATGCCTACCATATGCAGTGCCTGAGCTTCACCCGGATTGATGTGCTTGGCACGTTCAGCATATTGCAGTCCTTGTTGATTTTTATTTTGCGCCATCTGGCATTTGGACATGAGCATTAGTCCTGCGTAGTCACTGGGAGCAATTTTCAGAGCCTTAGCAAAATGATTTTCAGCTTCTGCAAAAGCTTTTTTGCGCATGGACTCTTCACCTTTTTGCATTTCAACTATAGCAGGACGAATTTTGCGGATGGATGCAATATTGTCCATGTAGCGCTCTCGGTACAATTTGCCTTTACTTCCTGCATAAGTGGTATCCCGCCGTTCAATTGCTGTGGCGTATCGTTCAGAACTCATTGGATGTGAGGCGAACATCTGCTGCACAAACGAGGGCTGGCTTTTATGCAGCTTATTGAGTTCATCCATGAGGCCAACCATTCCTTCAGGATCGTATCCTGCATTATCCATGTACTCCATGCCAAGACTATCTGCCTGTCTCTCGTCTGAACGGGAATAACTGGCCAGCAGTAATCCCGCTCCCACTCCCCCGAGCCCGGCAGCAAGCGGTACTAAATCTCTATTCTGGGTTGCGACAACTCCAACGCTGATAGCAACAATTCCTTGAGCTGCCATAGAGGAACTCATACGCGATGCCGTATGGCGGGCGTTAACATGGCCTATCTCGTGTCCCATGAGTGCTGCAAGTTCAGCTTCATTCTCAAGGGTCAGCATGATTCCACGTGTGCAGGCAATACTTCCCCCGGGAAAGGCGTAAGCATTCACATAGTTGGCGTTAACACACCGAAAGCTATAAGGCATGTCAGGTCTATGGCTCGTCTTTGCCAGATTATTCCCGACTTGTGCTACATAATTATTGATACCTTCATCTTGTACAGAACCGTAGTCTGCGGAAAATTGGTGGGGTGAATTTTGTCTATCAAGCTGAATTTCCTGCTGCTGTGAAACCAGCATAAACTGTTGCTGCCCTGTGACCGGGTTTACTGCACATCCGCTTAAAATCCCGAGCGTTGCTCCTGCCGTAAGTTTAAGTGCCTGTCTTCTGGATATATAAATTGTTTTACGGTCCATGATCCCTCCAATAGAAATTCACAGTATAAAGGTATATCGGCTTTTTATCTTTGGCAACCTTCGGTGTTTGTACGTGGATAAATATAGGGCTGGTTGTGATTGTGTGAATATTGCGATTTGTTAAATATACTAGTGCCAAAAGGGTATAAATGGTACCGTATCTTCAGAAGTCTGTTGGTTTTTTGGGGGATTTTTTATGCTAAGTTTAGATGGGAAAATTGCTCTTGTTACAGGTGGTTCAAGAGGTATAGGGCGTGAAATAGCGCTTATTTTGGGACGCTTGGGAGCTGTCGTTGCTGTTAATTATGTTTCCAATTCCAAAGCAGCAACTGAAGTTTGCTCCAATATTGAGGATGAAGGAGGAAGAGCGCTTGCGGTTCAGGCCGATTTGAGAAAAGTCTCAGAGATTGAAAAACTTTTTGGTGAAATAAAAACCTGTTTCGGAGGGCTGGATATTCTGATTAATAATGCTGGGATAGCGATTTTCAAGAAGGTAGAAGATTTCTCTGAAAATGAGTTTGATGAAATCTTTGATATCAATGTGAAAGGGGTATTCTTTTGTTGTCAGCAGGCTGCCCGGATGATGAATGATGGTGGACGGATAATAAATATTTCTTCAACCGTCACAAAGGTGATGATGCCCAATTACGGTGCCTACAGTGCAACTAAAGGGGCAGTAAATCAAATTACCAGAGTTCTCGCTAAAGAGCTGGGATCAAGAAATATCGCTGTGAACGCAGTCTCTCCCGGTCCGGTAGACACTGAACTTTTTCGGGAAGGCAAAACAGCTGAGCAGATTCAGGCTATGGCAGATATGGCGGCATTCGGGCGCATAGGTACTCCGCAGGACATTGCACAGGCTGTAACTATGTTGCTGGGTGAGGAAGCCGGATGGGTGACAGGGCAGAATCTGTATGTCAACGGTGGCCTTGCAGGATAGCCTTTTCTCAATGAGCTAGATCATTCAGGAACACTATGAATATTCTTCAGACAAATGGTTTTGATCAGAAAATACCTGTTTTAGAATTTCGAAACGTTGATTTTAACTGGCCCGGCGGTAAAGGACTTAAGAATGTTTCCTTTGCTGTTCCGATTGGGCAGTTTGTTCTTATTTCCGGTGCATCAGGTGCTGGGAAATCAACCTTGCTTCGCTTGGCTGTTCGCCTTGAGGAAATCAATCAGGGTGAGATCTTGCTTCAAGGGGAACCGCTCGATTCAATTTATCCTCCGCTCATGAGAACCCGTATTGGGTTTGTACAGCAGACGCCTACCATTCTTCCCGGATCTGTCCGTGCTAATTTGCTTATGCCTTTTTCTTTGCAAATCCGTAAAGGGGTGAAGACACCTGATGATAGTGTACTCCGGAATTGGCTTGATCGGCTGGCACTTAAAGATGTGGGACTTGATGATGACGCCGATGAATTGTCCGTAGGTCAGAGGCAGAGACTTTCTCTTATCCGTTCTGTACTGCCACGACCAGCTGTCATCTGTTTTGACGAACCGACCAGCGCTCTTGACCGGGAATCACGGGAACTGGTCGAAGATGTGGCCGAAGAGCTTGCAGCTGAAGGTATAGCCATCCTTATGGTGAACCATACCAGTTACCATCCACAGTGTCCGCATATGCACCTAACTGTGGTTGATGGAAAAGTGGAGGTGATTTGATGAATGCTGGTTTTATTTCTATTTCATGGGGGCAG
>JMSU01000250.1_pt1 | contig 17589 bp, 16 predicted proteins | sample 179011 | NCBI WGS metagenome assembly JMSU01 (sample SAMN02769580, study PRJNA246767) | bioreactor metagenome | isolation source: Culture-1 Bioreactor ArsB derived from microbial biomass from the upper 2 cm... | place: Germany: Bremen | collected day 87 after inoculation
GTATCTGATTTAAACTATCGTTGTAATATATTCATAATTATCTTTTATTCTATCAGTTTTCTTCTCAAATTTAATATCTAAATTCAGAAACTTACAGGTCAAGTATACATGAGCTAAAGCAATACCTATATCTATCTTGTTTAAATTTATATTTCGTGAAAATAGATCTAATATACTTTTCTTACTTTTCATGAAAACGTCAATTCCTTCATCTGATTTGATAAATTTCCATGGTTGGCTATTAAACGATGACGGTGCGACTCTCACGCATTTCATAATTTTATACCAATCATTATCCATATTCCCCTCAAATAGTTCTAATATACCACGCCTCTTTTTATTAGTCTTTTTCGATTTAGATAAATCCTGTGGATAACCAAAGGCTACCATTATAACTATTTCGTGATTTTCTTTTATTTCTACAATCCTCTTCAGTTTTTCTTTACTTATTTCTGCTCCAAGCCAACATGTACCTATACCGTAATACGTTAATTTCAATACCATTTGTTCTAGAACAAATCCAATATTCTCCTCATACCCATATCCTTTTCTTGATGTTGCTATCATATAATGGGGCGCTTTTATTTTTCCTACATTCCCTAAAATCCCTTTTAAAACATCCTGACCCTTTAAACCATCTTCAATAATCACAATATCTATATCAATCTCTTCATATAACCTCTTTAAATCCATAATCTCTCTTTTGATAGTGTCTATTTTCTCATTCTCAACAGATATATTTTTATATTTTCTTGTGGACACCCGTTCTAATATATAATCCAAGCTCATTTTACCACCTCCAATTGTTTCACATATTTCTTTAATATGATTTTATGAATATAGAATAACTATATTATTCTATATTCACTATTATTTTTTCTACTATCGATTTTGCAGTAGTGAGTTTGGATAAATCCTTATACAGTTCTTCATTACTACCATCGGGGCTACTATGCCCTATTAGTTGAGGTTCATACTCTTTTTTCTCACTATTAAAATCTATAACACGATTGTAAACAACCGCTGGCTGACCACTACCCCACTCTCCACCTGAATAATGGTTCTCTCCGGGCTTAGCATCCTTGGAATAGTGTTCATTAAAGTCACATGAACTATTTACTTCAACAAATATTACAAATTTTTCTTCTTGACTCTCTATTTTTGTTTCTATAGCAAAATTTTTTTTAGGTGTAGGAGCCGTTATTGCATCAACATCTATTTTTTTATCTGTCTTTTTGTGGGTCCAATAGGGCAAAGACTCTTTTCGTTCTATCTTCTCCTTTGGCGTAGAATCGGAAAAAGCTTTTTGCCAATTTTGGTACACTGTCTTTGAAGTTACATATAGTGTTTCAATATATTTTCCTTCTTCATCCTCTAACCAGATTGCTATCTGTGGCGGTGTATTTATATTAATAAGTGGCGCAACCTTCAATTTATGCTTATAATGTTCTCCTTTAAGTATGTTTATTTTTATATCTCTACCTTTATCCCCTTGTTTTAGATTAACAATTACATCGTCTTCATTACTTGATTGCAATGTTTTTATCACTACTAAAGTAGAAAGTATTATGAATATAGAGAAAAATATTATAATCTTCTTATTTATTTTCATTCACCAACCTCCAATTATTTATTTAAAGTTCTTAATAGTTTTTGATGGATCTTAGTAAGAAGGCAATCATATTTCTGAATAATTTCTCCCTGTCTTCTCCATAGCATCTAGTTAAGTATTCCTCTTTCTTATCAATAGTGTTCAAAATTCCTATAACACTACCCCACAAAAATATTGCTGTACTATTTACATCTATATCCTCCTGTATGCTACCATCCTCAACCCCTTCTTTTAAGGCCTGCTTCAGATATTCACTAATAGTTTCACCTTTAAAATAGCAAGTTCTTATGTCTTTATCCTTAGTATAAAAATCATTATCAGTGGTTTCATAATCAACTATTACCCTAAAATAATTAGGATATTCATTGTAAAACTGAACAAAAGCATTTCCTAATACACCTAATCTACTCAAACCATTTTCATAATTTTTTTCAAAAAGAGCTTTCTCAATTATCTCATTTAATTTTTCATACCCTCTTATCATAATCGCTATATGGATTTGATGTTTACTTTTGAAATATTTATAAATTGTTCTTTTACTAAATTCAGCTTCTCTTGCCAAATCATCCATAGTTGAATTTTCTATGCCATTTAAGAAAAAATTTTCTCTGCCCCATCTATAATGTCTTGTTTTATCATATCTTCCTGAAGTTGTTTTCGCTTTTCTCTTACCAATTTGCCACCCCTTGCACTCGAAGTTTAAATAGTAAACTCTTAGTTTACTCATTTAAACTCTATCATATTCTTTTGATATTTTCAACATCATAGTATTTTATAAAGTTCAATAATAATAACTAGGACAGTTCGAGTTTTGCCTATTTAAATCCCATTAAATAACTGACCCTAGATAAACAATAAAGTTTCATCTAGGGTCAGTTTCTATATACAGGGGTATGTATATACTTAAGGTAATTGCATAATTCTAACTTGGCACAATTGCATAATAAATATGGTATGGCTCTGGAGAATTTAAGACTATATATAGAAGTACGTTTTTTAAGATAGTCATTATGCAATTTGCTCACCTAATTAAGTTTTTCAAAATGAATCATAATGAATTTAATCAATTATCCCTATAACACTCTCTTATTACCTCGGAAAGTCTTTTCAATCCATTTTCCAAATCATCTAAGGAAGCATATGAATAGGATATTCTAAGATTTTGATTATGTGAAAAATCATATATATTTCCAGGATTAATTAATAACTTTTCCTTTAACGCCATGGTAAACAATCTATTCATAGAAATTTTCTTTGTTAATTTAGTCCAAATGTAGAAACCTCCCCTTGGTCTATTCCAAGTTGCTATGTCAGAAAATTTCTCTTCAAATACCCTTAGAGCAATCTCCCTACGAAGCTTTATTTCTTTTCTTAGCCTTATCAAATATTCTTCATATAGTCCGCTGGATATCCACTCAGCTAAGGTCAATTGCGAAAGAGAGCTTGCTCCATAATCTGTTTGCATTTTTATATCGCCCAACCTGTCAATCACAGGCTGTGGTCCAACTAACCATCCTATTCTTAGACCTGCCGCTAAGGTTTTTGAAACACTTCCTAAGTATAGTACTATTCCACTATTATCCTGTGATTTAATGGGCATTGGAGGCTCATCATCAAGCCAAAGCTCTCTATATGCATCATCCTCAATAATCGGTAGTCTCTCTTCCTCACATGCCTTTAATATTTGGTTACGCCTTCTATCTGTCATTACTATCCCAGTAGGATTGTGAAATGTGGGAATAGTATATAGTAAGGTAGTTTTATTATTACTTTTCTTTTTCTTGATTTCACTAGCTATAATTCCATTGTCATCCATATTAATTCCCTTCAGGTTCATACCGGCAGACTGGAATATGTGGAGTGATTTTAGATATGAAGGTTTTTCAGTAAGTACCATGGACCCATGATGTAGAATTCCCATTGAAATTAGCTGTAGCGCTTGTAGTGAACCAGATACTATCAATATCGATTCTGGAGAGACATTTATATTATATTTTTTTAGATATTCACTCAATATTTTTCTTAGGTATGGTGAACCCTTTGGCTGTTCATACCCTAAGGAGCTCATTTTATCAGACACCCTGTTCATTACTTTTTTCATCATTTCCTTGGGGAAAATATCAGGTGAAAGTTCACCTGTCCCCAAGCGAATCATACCGGGCTTAAACTCCAAGCTATTTATTGCCTGAATAGTCGCTAGATTAGGTCTATGTATGCCGCTTTCTATATAGTCCTGCCAATTTGGAGGAGGGGTAGATGCTATTACTGACCATGTATTATTTACTATTCTGGTCCCTTTACTACCCTTTCCCTCTATCAAACCTTCGGCCTTTAATTCATCTAGTGCCTGTATTATTGTACTTCTATTTACATTGAAACAATAGGATAGCTCTCTTTGGGTTGGAAGTTTATCTCCCACTTCCCATTCTCCATTTGATATCTTTCCCTTTACATAATCTGTTATCTGTTTATAAATTGGAGTATCTAAATTTTTATCAGGTTTCCAGTCTATAGTTACCATATGATCACCCTTGTTTTAAGCAAATAGTTTTATAAAGCTGTATCCAAGCTTTAATCCATAATAAATTACAATACTTCCACAAACAATATTTATTCCTCTTATAACTTTATTATTAAAGTTATTCCTAAAGATAGAAACAATGGTCGTCACCCCAGTAAACCATGATACTGAAGCTACACATACACCTAAAATAAACATTTTTGATGCTTCAGATGGAAGAGATGCTTTAAAGCCTCCAAGAAGTAAAGAACCATCTATCAGTGCTTGAGGATTCAACCAAGTTACTGCAAAGCATGTAGCCATTACCTGCATTAGTGTCTTATTAACATCAACTTTATTATTTGCTTCAGGCTTACTCCTTACAAGTCCTATTCCAATATAGATAACAGCTAAACTTCCAAAAAACAATATTATGGATCTTAATAGTTGGGATTTATCCATCAAAATTCCCATACCATAGAAGCAGGCCAAGGCTAGTGATATATCAAAAAAGCTTGTTATAAAAGCTACTTGGTATGCTCTTAATCTGTCTTTGCTAATTGCTGTATTTATTACATAAAGATTCTGCATACCTATTGGTGCAACGTATGCAATACCCAACATAAATCCCTGAAGCACGTACTTAAACATATATTATTCCCCCCTTTTATTTACTTAGCTTATCTCTATTATAATAGTTTGTTTTTCAAATGTCTCCAACCAAGTAACTTAATTTTATACCAACCAAGATTTCGAACTTAACTATATCACTCAATACCTTTAATGAGTTTCCTTCAAATTGTAACACATATATAGAAGTGGACATATTACTATAATCGGGAGGGAGGACAATGGCTAGGACTAAAGAGAGATATAAATATTTTAAAATAGTTGCTATGATAGTTATTTCTATAATACCAACTATTGCTGCAAGCTACCTATTTTTAACTATAGACAATACCTCAAGTGTAGATTTAACACTTAGTTCATTAAATACCATGGGAACCGATTATAATAGGCAAATAAACGAATGGATAGAAGAGATAATATACGATCTTAATTTTTTAGCCTATTCTGAATCAATAAAAACCCTTAAGCAGTGTCAGATGGAGAATCTAATAGATTATATAAAAGTTAATAAAGATATATATAAAGAAATATATGTCTTGGATAAAAACCATAATATAATCTATGGCCATGAAGATATATTTGATGATTTCACGCAAAAAACCTGGGTTTCAAATTCCTTAAAGGGTACTGTTGATACTTCTGATGTGTTATTCTATAGAAACAGTGCCGTAATGGAAATAGCCGTACCTATATTAGATAACAAAACTGTTATTGGCTCAATATGTGCAAGGGTTAAACTGGACCATTTGAATGATATTATGGTAAATTCAATACTCATAGATAAGACTGCCAAAAGCTATATTGTTGATAAAGATGGAATATTTATAACGGAGTCTAGATTCTATCCCGATGCCGTTGGAAAGAAAAAAGTTGATTTAGAAAGAATAAAACTCAACATAGATTACTCGAGGGATATCCCATATGTAGACTATAGAGGTGACCAGGTTTATGGAGTATATTTTGAAATACCATATAATGGTTGGACTTTGATAGTTGAAAAGGACGAAGAAGTAGTGGTCAAGAATAATGCGAATATAATAAAAATCGGACAATATCTAACAAGTTTTGAAATAGTTGCAATTGCTATTATCCAAAAAATCCTGAATAATCAGGTGAAAGTTACTTTAGGGTCCAGTGTCGAAATTGATTTAAATGAATCCGATGAAGATGATAATTAGTTTCTAATCAATTCTATATAATACGATAAAGATCTCACATTGTGGAGATTTGACAGCCAACAGTTCTAAGGATGATAAGTCTTCGGAATGTAATAGATTTTTCGTAACTTATAATAGATAGAAAAAAATCATCCATAGTAATAGGATGATTTTTCTATTTTTTTATACGCTGTTAATATAAACCTCTTCTCCACTCTTTGAAGACTCATATATTGCGCAAATTATCTCTAATGATTTCTTCCCTTCGTACCCGTTTACCAGAGGCTCCCTGTCTTCTTTAATAGCCTCAATCATATCCTCTATCTGAAGCATATGGGATGTATAGTCAATTCCCCTAGGGTCTGAAGCCCCTGTTTCAAAAACTTTCTCGTTTTCTAATTTATAAAGCTCTTTGTTATCCTTAACTTCTAAAAATACCAATCTGTCTCCCTCTATCCTTGCAGAACCTTTAGTTCCATGTATTTCTAGTCTTGCTGGTAACCCTGGATAAGCACAGGTAGATCCTACAACAGTCCCTAATGCACCATTTTTAAATTTTAAACAGGCCGTCGCTACATCCTCTACCTCAATTCTTTCATGATTTAGGGTCGCACAATAGGACTTAACGCTTTCCACCTCACCCATAATGTGCAAAAGTAAATCTATTGTATGGATTGCTTGATTAATAAGTACGCCGCCTCCATCTAGGTCTCGGGTTCCCCTCCATCTTGCACTATCATAATACTCTTGGCTTCTAAGCCATTTAATATGGGCATCTCCTAGAACTAATTTTCCAAAGGCCTCGTCTGAAATAGCTTTTTTAAGTATTTGTGTGCTTTCATCCATTCTATGCTGAGATATAACACATAACTTAACTCCTTGTTCTTCAAATACTTGAATCATTTTATCAGCCATATCTATATTGACATCCATAGGTTTTTCGACTATAACGTGTTTACCAGCTTTAGCTGCATCTATTGCTATTTTTCCATGGGTGCCGCTTGGAGTCAGTATACAGACTATATCGATCTCTTCATTTTTTAAAACATCTCTGTAATCAGTGTAAATATGATTTACACCAAATTGTGCAGCTAAACTTTTTGCTTTATCTTCACTTCTATTACACAGAACTATTAATCTAGCGTTTTCGATCTCTTGTATAGCCTTTGCATGTATCATAGCTACGTTACCTGCACCAATAATACCAAATTTATATGTTTTTTTATTTTTTTCTACTACTAAGGTCATTATATTATACTCCAGAATAAGCAGAAAATCCGCCATCTACAGGTATTACTGTCCCATTTACAAATCCTGATGCATTTTCATCTACAAGCCAAAGCAAAGTTCCTACTAATTCCTCCGGTTTCCCGAAGCGTTCCATAGGAGTATTGTTTATTATTTTTTCTGCGCGAGGTGTATATGAACCCTCTGAATTAAAAAGTAATGCATAGTTTTGATTCGTTACAAAGAAACCCGGTGCTATTGCATTTACTCGTATTCCAACCTTTGACATATGCACTGCAAGCCACTTTGTAAAGTTACTTACTGCTGCCTTAGCACCACTATAGGCCGGTATCTTAGTTAGTGGAGTAAAGGCATTCATTGAGGAAATGTTAATAACAACAGACCCTTCTTTCTTTGTCATGTCCTTTGCAAAAACTTGAGTTGGAAGTAGGGTTCCAATGAAGTTTAAGTTAAATACAAATTCTATCCCATCAGGATCTAAATCAAAGAAGGTAGTTAATTCCTCACTATTCTCAAGATCTTCACTAAACAGATATTCCTTTGTAGTTGTTCCCTTCCGATGGTTTCCTCCAGCTCCATTGATCAAAATGTCGCAGCTGCCAAAGTTCTCACTTATAACTCTCTTTGCTTCCTCTAAGCTTTTCTTTTCTAAAACATTGGCTTTAAGGCCTATAGCTATGCCATCGGCTGCATTAATTTCATCGGACACTTTATCTGCACTTTCTTTATTGAGATCTAGTACTGCTACCTTTGCTCCGCACTTTGCTAAGGCTTTAGCAAATACAGCACACAAAACGCCTCCACCACCGGTAACAACAGCGACCTTATTCTTTAGATCTATATCAAAGGGAATTTTCAATTTAATTCATCCTTTCTATTTTTTATCTTTTTTCAAGACTTCCCAGATTCCATTTAGATATGTTGCTCCAAGGGCCCTATCATAGAGTCCATAACCAGGTCTTCCTGTCTCATCCCATATCATTCTTCCATGGTCGGGTCTAAGGGGGCCTTTAAAACCTGTTTCATGATATGCCTTCATTATTTCATACATATCCAATGAACCATCCTCAGATCTGTGAGATGCTTCTTCAAAGGATTTTTCTCCAGTTCTCTTAATGTTTCTAACATGGGCAAAATGAATCTTACCCTTTCCTCCGAAATATCTAACTAGTTCAGCAATATCATTGGTTGGGCTTACGCCTAGTGACCCACTGCATAGTGTTAACCCATTATTTGGACTATCCACTAGGCTTATAAATCTTTCAAGATTCTCCTTATTCGTTATGATTCTTGGAAGACCGAAGATAGACCAAGGTGGATCGTCGGGATGAATAGCCATTTTAATGCCGCTATCCTCGGCAACTGGGATAATTTCCTTTAAGAAATACTCAAGATTTTTCCATAAATCCTCTTCCGTAATGCTTTGGTACTGCTTTAGTAGTTCCTCTAATCCACCGTCACCATAGCTTGTATCCCATCCTGGAAGCTCTAGTTCTCCCTTTAGTGGATTCATTTTTTGAACTGTCTCTTCCTCATATATAAGGGCATTTGAGCCATCAATAAGTTCATAATCTAGGGATGATCTAGTCCAGTCGAATACGGGCATAAAGTTATAGCATACAACTTCGATACCTGCTTTACCTAAATTTATAAGTGTCTTTTTGTAATTTTCTATATATTTATCTCTAGTTTGGAGCCCTAGCTTTATATCCTCATGTACCGGTACACTTTCTATAACATCCAAAGCTAACCCCTTTGCCTCGATCTTTTCTTTAAGTTCTATTATCTTCTCTTGGGGCCATGCCTCTCCTACGGGTACATCGTAAATGGCTGATACTATACCTGTAACCCCTGGTATCTGCCTTATATTATCAAGGGTAACCTTGTCATCATCGCCATACCATCTCATTGTCATTTTCATCTTTATCACTCCCTCTTCATGTAGTTCTTATAGGCTTACTTCCCCATAACCAAATTAGGTAAGAACGTAGTAATAGCAGGCACAAATGTAAGTATCATAAGTACTATAAACATTAACGCATAGAATGGGAATAAGGATTTTGCTATATCTTCTATTTTTGCTCCACCAATAGAACATCCAACAAACAGTGTCGATCCTACAGGAGGAGTAATTAGACCTATTCCGAGGTTAAGCATCATTACAATACCAAATTGTATTGGGTCCATTCCTACTTTAGTAACTACTGGCAATAATATTGGTGTTGTAATTAGAATTAGCGGAGCCATATCCATGATCATTCCTAGTACTAAAAGAATTAGATTAACAATTAGTAATATTACATATTTGTTGTCGGATAATGAAATCAATGAATTTGTAACTAGAACTGGTATTTTAAGATAAGCCATCATCCATCCAAAGGCACTAGATGTAGCAATAACAGCTATGACCATTGACAGAGTCTTTAGTGAATTTCTTAAGATCGGGCCCATTCTTTTTATATGTATATCCTTATAAACAAAGAAAGTAATAATAAAGGCATATACTGCAGCTATTGCTGAAGATTCCGTAGCCGTAAATATCCCTGATATTACTCCTCCCATTATGATTACTGCCGTAAATAATCCTAATATACTTTCTCCAACTATTTTTTTTGCTTGATTTAGGGATATCTTATCACCCTTTGGGTAATTTCTTTTTACTGCAATAACATAGCTTAGAACCATTAAAGCCAATCCTAGAAAAATCCCTGGTATCATACCCCCTAAGAACAATTTACCAACGGATAATCCTCCAGCTGCTAGTGAATATATAATAACATTATGGCTTGGAGGGATTATAACCCCTTGAGTGGAAGATGTAATAGTTACATTTATTGAATAGTCCTTATCATATCCTTGATTTTCCATCATAGGAATCATAATTGAACCGATTGAAGAGGTATCTGCCACTGAAGATCCTGATATCCCTCCAAAAAACATACTTGCCAGAACGTTTACCATGGCAAGACCTCCTCGAAGCCTTCCGATAATGACATTTGAAAAATCGATGAGCCTCTTAGAGATTCCTCCTTCTCCCATGATTTCTCCAGCTAATATGAAGAAGGGTATAGCTAATAGAGAGAAGGAATTTATTCCCCTTACCATCTGTTGTGTAACAACCATTGCAGGTATTTCAAGGTACAATGCCGTAGCCATGGTAGCTAAACCTAATGAAAAGGCAATAGGTACTCTTATAATCAAAAATAAAAATAATAACCCGATTAGCATTGCTATAGCAGTTACATTAACCATTCTTACACCTCTTTTCCTAGTACTATTGCTTATCTTTAATCATAGTTTTTGGCGAAATTATTTTATCATCGGGCTCAATTCCAAAAAGCTTTGCGATACAATAGCATGTAATCATTACTCCCGATATAGGAACCATAATATACAATAAATATCCTGGCCATTGTGTTGCCGGTAATGTTGACGCTGCAGTAACCTTTACAAGCTTACTACCATAGATGACTAGTAAAACTCCGAAAATCCCGATTAGTATATCATTAACTTTTACAATAATCTTCTGTATAGACTCAGGGCATAGACTTGCAAAATATTCTATGCTTATGTGAATTCCTTTTTTTACTCCTATTGCAATTCCGATAAATCCAAACCACACCATAAGTATAAGTGCGACCTCTTCTGACCATCTTGGTGTCATGGAAAAACAATATCTTGTAAATACTTGTAATGTAATAATAAGTGTCATAAGTACAATAAATCCCATGGCGATGTATTCAAGAACTTTATCAGAAAAATCTAATATTCTTTTTATAAAGCTCACTTTTAATTTCCCCTCCTTTTAAAAAGGTGAAGAACCAAGTTCTTCACCTCACAATTCCTACTTTGTACTAATGATTTTTTCAATTAAATCTTTGTAATCCGCTCCATATTTGTCGTATAAAGAAGATACTGATTTTTGGAACTCGTCCTTTGAGTCAAGTCTAGTAACTACGTTTCCATTTTCAACGATTTTCTCTTCAGCTTCTTTTTCAGCCTTTGCCCACTCTTTTCTTTCAAAAAGTGCTGCTTCTTTTGCTGCTTCCTTTATAGTTTTTTGATCCTCTGCAGATAATTTATCAAAGGTCATTTTGCTCATTAATATCATTTCAGGAACTCTTGTGTGTTCATCTACTGTATAGTATTTTGCAACCTCAAAATGACTTGTTGACAAGTAACTTGCCCAGTTATTTTCTGCTCCATCTATTACACCTGTTTGGATTGCACTATATACTTCACTAAATGCCATTGGTGTAGGTGAAGCACCTAAGGCTTTAACTAAATCAAGCATAATCTCACTTTTTTGTACCCTTATCTTTAATCCCTTTAAATCTTCTACAGTCTTAATCTCTTTTTTAGAGTTGTAGAAACTTCTAGCTCCTGCGTCATACCAAGATAATCCAAGCATATTTGCTTCCTGTAAATCGTTTAAAAACTGATCTCCTAGTGGTCCATCTAAAACCTTAAACATATGCTCTTTATCTCTATAAATGTAAGGAAGCATTAATGCACTTAACTTCTTTTGAAATTCCGTTAGAGGTGAAATGCTTGTACGTGTAAGGTCAATAGCTCCAAATTGTACCTGCTCGATAACAGTCTTTTCATCTCCTAATTGTCCACCTGGATAAACTTCTATTTTTACTCTTCCATTAGTTTTTTCTTCAACTAATCTTGCAAACTCTCTATCACCCATTACAGTTGGATATCCATCATTATGAACATCAGCCAATCTTAAGACTATTGGCTTAGCCTTTTCTTCTATTTTTTCAACTTTCTCGGTACTTTCTGCTTTTTCTGCTGGTGCCTGTGACACTTCGTTTTTCTGCGCGCATCCTCCCAGCATACCTATAACTAAAGTTAAAACAAGAAAAACCGATAGAAACTTTTTCATAACCTTTGTCCCCCTTTTTTTTCTACGTCTTAATCATACTGTAGATAAAAAACGTTTTCCATGGACTGACTTGTTATCTTCTTTCATTTTTTGGCTTTTATAAATATCCAACCTAAAAATTTAAAATATTAAACGGAAAATAATGAAAGCTTCAACATTTTTTCAATGAATATTTTTTACATTAGAGTTGGTTATATGAACTTTATCTATAATTTTGCGTAATCCGTTGCAGACTTCCCTACGTATTTCTTAAAAGCTCTGCTAAAATAATTAGGGTCTGAGTATCCAATATCTAAGGCAATTTCTTTTATTGATTTACTTCCTTGTCTAAGCATTTTCTTGGCCTCTTCCATTCTTACTTTAATTAAATAATCTTTAAAATTAGCTTTTTCAACTTTTTTAAATAACTTACATAAATAATGTGAGCTAAGCTGTATATGATCAGCTACTTCTTCTAAAGAAATATTTTTCACATAATTTTCATTGATATATGATTTGACCTCTTCAATAATCAATACACTTTTGTCCTTCTTATTATTTGAAATATTTATAATAATTTCATTGATTAAGTTTTTAATATATTCATTAATCTTAATCATATCATTCATATTGTCTATATCTTCTTCTACTTTACTTATTTTGAAGGTTTTAAAATCATCTCCCCAAAAATAAATTATGTTTCTACTAAGTACAAGTAAAAACTCCTTTAGCTTTTTCTTTATTACAATACATTCAGATGATTTTTCATTATTGACAATACAATCAAAAATCTCTTCGAAAACACTTAATGCCCCTTCCAGATCTTCATTTAAAATTTTCTTGAAAATTATCTGTTCCTTCTCATATGAGTACAGGCTTAATCCTTCATTTTTGTTATTCCCTTTTAAAATTGAGTGTTTAGCTTCATTGTAGGCTATATGAATCTTTGGAATATTATGAAATACCTTGCTCATACCTATAGAAGTTTTTATATTAAAGTTTTTAATAGTATACTTTTTTATTTCTTTTAAAAGTATATTAAACTTATCCCTATCTCTCTTAGATATAAGTTTATCATCAAATAGTATAAATATTATTTCATTTAAATGTATGCCTCCTAGAACATGGGAAATCTTAAATTCTAGCCTATTTTTAATTGTTTTTGCCAATGTCTCATTTAAATCCTTTATTTTATTTGTCCTAAATATTAAGCACATATAATAATTACTATTAATACTAAGCATTTTTAAATAGTCTCTATATTCTTTTTGCGGCACCTTTACGCCATAGATGGTCTTTATTATTATTTCCTTCTCTAAAAAGGGAACTAACTCTAATTGCTGTTTTTTAATTCCTTAAGTCTCTTAGTATTTTCTCTTCTCTTATAGATTTTTTCCAATAACTTATTTATAGAATTACAAAATTCTTCATTCGAGACGGGTTTTAGTAAGTAATCATTTATTCCAAGCTTTATAGCCTCTTTAGCGTAGTCAAAATAGCTATAAGCTGTTAAAATGACAAATTCAATATCGGCTGATTGTTCTTTTATAAAGCTCGATGCCTTAAGCCCATCCATAAGGGGCATGCTAATATCCATCAATATAATATCAGGTTTATACTTTAACGCTTTTTCTACTGCATCCACTCCATTGACTGCTTCATATACAATATCAATTTCATCCCCATAAAACTTTTCAACGAGAAATCTTAATGCTTTTCTCTCAAGGGCCTCATCTTCAGCAATCATAAGTTTTAACATTTAGTTCACCTTCCTTTAATGGAATTAGCATTGATACTATCGTTCCTATTTCAGGCCTACTATTAATTCCAATTAAATCATCCCTATCGAAATGTAATTTCAGTCTTTTTCTAATATTAGATAATCCTATCCTCGTTGTATCCTCCGTATTTTTTCTAATATCTTCTTCATTAAATATATTGTTAACTTCTTCTAGGTCCATACCTTTTCCATTGTCCGTGACCTTTATTTCTACATAATCATCCCTTTTCTTTATTGAGATTAATATTTGTCCATTACTTTCCTTCCCATGTAGTCCGTGGATAATGGCATTTTCAACAACAGGTTGAATTATCATAGGCGGTATGAAGATATGCTCCACATCTTCCTCAACTTCAAAGGAAAAGGTCATTTGATCCTGAAATCTAGTTTCCTGAATCACAGCATATGCCTTTAGTACACCTAGTTCTTCCCTTAGCTGAACCATTTTTCCCATGTGGGTTAAATTATATCTAAGGATTTTTGATATGGACTCTATTAATTTTACAGAGCCATCTGCTCCTTCAAACATGGCAGTTCTGCTCACTGTGTTTAATGTATTGAATAGAAAGTGGGGATCCATCTGAACCTGCAGTGCCTTAAGTTGTGACTCCTTTAGCAGTTTATCGTTTTCAATATTTTTAAGCCTAGCTTTATTTAGATTAATCTCTAGCTCTGCTTTTTTATTTAATTCCTCTATAAAAGCTTTAATACTTTTTTTCATATGGTTAAAGGCATCTGCTAATGTATCTAGTTCCTTATAGGAGCTCTTTTCTATATCAGGTACTTCCCAATGGGCGTTTGACAAAAGCTCCGCAGATTTAGAAAGATTATCGATGGTACCTAGTATATCTTTTAAGATTTTTATAGCAAAAATAGAGCTTATCAAAGCAAAAACAATAAATGCAGTATATATATTGTCTTCAGTAGTTTTATATTGTTTAAGCAGTCTAGAATACTGTTCACTACTGTAGTCCAGGTATGCAGTCGATAGCATTTGGGAGTGTTTATTCATAAATGAAAATAAGGTTCTAAACTCCACAAGTTTATTATAGGTGTTAATATTTAATTGTTTATGGAGTAGTATTTCATCCGACAGGGTAACATGATAATCAAACATATTTTTTAAATTTCTAAGGAATATAGAACTATGTTTATCTTCAATATCCTTTTCAATTTGATCTAATATTCTACTGATTTCATCCTTAGATTTAGTATACTCTTCATAACTTTCCTCTTCCCTATCCTTCATGTATTTATCAAATCCACCTATACATTTGTTTAACTCTATAGATAAATTACTAAGCATTATACTGGTTTTCATGGACTTATTATATTCTTTTATTATGGTATTTTTCATTGAAAAAGAAGTATAAAAAACTATGGTCATAACAATAAACATCCAGATGAAAATGTTTTTTACTCTAGTTTTTATAGACTTTGGTTTTTTTCTCATAAATATTTTCATTATATTCCCTCCATAGCTTTTATATAAATATCAAAGAGAAAGAATTTATTATATTCCTTCTCTTTGAACCTAAACAAATCCTGTATTTACTAACCCAAATTGTTCATTTTTATACTAAATCTATATATCAATGCCAAAATAATTTTCAGCATTGTTATAGCATATGTTTTTCACCATGATCCCTAGCAGCACCATATCATTAGGAGCCTCACCATTTTCTACCCACTCACCTATGAAATTACATAGTATTCTTCTGAAGTATTCATGCCTAGTATAGGATAAAAAACTTCTTGAATCAGTAAGCATTCCAACAAATCTGCTTAGAAGTCCGAGATTTGCAAGATCAGTCATTTGTTTAATCATGCCATCTTTTTGATCATTAAACCACCAGCCTGATCCGAACTGTATTTTACCAGGAATTCCATCCCCTTGGAAATTTCCAAGCATTGTTCCAAGTATATAGTTATCCTTAGGATTTAAGGTATATAGAATCGTCTTAGGAAGTTTATTTTCTTCATTTAACAAATCTAAAAATCTAGATAGTGGCAGGGCAATCTCATAGTCGCTGATTGAATCAAATCCCGTATCTGCCCCGACTTTTTTGAACATCGATGTGTTATTATTTCTCATTGCACCAATGTGAATCTGCATGGTCCAATTCTTTTCCCTATAGATTCTTCCCATATATGAGAGGGTATAGGTTTTATATTTCTTCTCTTCTTCTAAACTGACCTTTTCCATATTCATTGCTTTCTCAAAGATAGTACTTACTTCTTCTATTGTAGCTTCTTTATAGGGAACATAATCCAATGCATGGTCTGATATACGGCACCCCTCTATATGGAAGAATTCTATTCTCTCCCTTAATGCCTTTAGTAGATCTTCATAGCTTTCAATTGATCGACCAACCACCTCCGATAGCTTGTTTACCCATCCTTGGAATCCTTCTTTATTTATCTCAACCCCTTTATCGGGTCTAAATGAAGGTACCACCTTTACATCTAATTTTTCATCTCCCCTAATTTTTTGATGATATTCTAAGGAATCAACTGGATCATCGGTTGTTCCAATTAGCTTTACATTAGATTTTTTAATAAGACCCCTTGGTGTAAACCCTTCGCTGTTTAATATCTCGTTACATCTATTCCATATGGATTCTGCAGTTTCTTCATTTAGTATCTCATATATACCGAAAAATCTTTGAAGCTCTAGGTGAGTCCAATGATATAGAGGGTTTCCTATACAATTTGGTACTGTTTTTGCCCAGGCCACGAACTTTTCATAATCACTGGCATCTCCAGTAATATACTTTTCATCTATCCCGTCACTTCTCATTGCTCTCCATTTATAGTGATCACCATACAGCCAAACCTCAGTTATGTTTATATAGGCCTTATCTTCCCATATATCTTTAGGATTTAAATGACAGTGGTAGTCATAAATAGGCATATCCTTTGCATAGTCATGGTATAGTTTTATAGCAGTATCATTGCTTAGTAAAAAATTTTCATCCATAAATCTTTTCATATTCAACATCCTTCCTTGTTTTAATGAAATTATCGTGACTATCTTGGGTGATGAGTTATCTTACAAAGTCACTCCTGTTTTGAAAATAGCTATTTCACTAAATCGGTTCTTTTCATTGTTCACATACTCACCACTTGCAACCCTAATTACATAATCAATGAATTCCTCTAAAAGTTCCTTCATAGAAACATCCTCTACTAATACACCAGCATTAAAATCTATCCAATTTGGCTTTTGTTTATATAGATTACTATTAGTTGCGATTTTCATTGTGGGTATGAAGCTTCCAAAGGGGGTACCCCTTCCTGTAGTAAAAAGTACCATGTGGCAGCCCGATGCTCCTAAAACCGTTGCTGCAACTAAGTCGTTTCCTGGAGCACTTAATAGGTTTAAGCCCTTAGATTTTATGGTCTCACCATACTTAAGAACATCAACAACTTCGCTACGTCCTGCCTTTTGAGTACAGCCTAGGGATTTTTCTTCAAGGGTACTTATACCACCATCTTTATTTCCAGGAGAAGGATTTTCGTATACCACCTGGTTATGACTGATAAAGTACTTTTTAAAATCATTGATAAGCTGGACGGTCTTGTTAAAAACTTCTTTGTCTACGGACCTATCCATAAGTATTGTTTCCGCACCAAACATCTCCGGAACCTCGGTCAATATGGAACTTCCACCTTGGGATATAAGAAAGTCAGAGAACTCTCCTAAAAGTGGGTTGGCTGTTATTCCTGATAGTCCGTCTGATCCACCACATTTTAAACCTATCACTAGCTCACTTATTGATATTTCTT
>JMSU01000251.1_pt1 | contig 17488 bp, 14 predicted proteins | sample 179011 | NCBI WGS metagenome assembly JMSU01 (sample SAMN02769580, study PRJNA246767) | bioreactor metagenome | isolation source: Culture-1 Bioreactor ArsB derived from microbial biomass from the upper 2 cm... | place: Germany: Bremen | collected day 87 after inoculation
TCCCCTTATCCAACCTGCTCAAACTCGGTAAAAAATGCTAATGTAAACACTCCCGGTGGATCTGTTGAAATAGGTCAGGCAAAATATCTTGTTCGCGTGCCAGAAGATTTCAAACATCCTGATGAGATAGATAAAATTGTTGTCTATGAAAATGAAGGACGCCCGGTTTACCTGCGTGACATCGCCAACATCCGTGATCATTACAAAGACCCCACCTCTAAAAGCCGTTTTAACGGAATCCAGAGCGTGACAATTGAAGTCAAAAAAAGGGCCGGAGAAAACATCATCAGGATCATTGATATAGTCAAAGAGATACTGAAAGAAGAACAGCAGGTCCTGCCTCCGACACTGGAAATCAATCTAACCGCGGACCAGTCTGATGAAATCAGGATGATGGTTGCAGACCTTCAGAACAATATAATAACCGGTCTTCTACTGGTACTTATTGTCGTTTTCGCTTTTATAGGTGGACGCTCAGCATTGTTTGTATCACTTGCAATCCCCCTTTCCATGCTCATGACTTTTACTGTGCTTAGAAATTTTTTCCTACACCCTGAACATGGTTATCCTGTTTTCGCTTATCCTCAGCCTCGGGATGCTGGTCGATAATGGAATCGTTGTGGTTGTAAAACATATACCGCCACATGGGTATGGGTAAAACCCGTTTACAGGCTGCAATGGACGCCACAGACGAAGTTGCCTGGCCTGTTATCGCATCCACGCTTACGACTGTAGGAGCCTTTTTCCCCATGGTATTCTGGCCAGGGATTATGGGTGAATTCATGAGCTACCTGCCCATTACGGTCATAATTGCGCTCACAGCATCACTTTTTGTTGCTCTGGTCATCAATCCGGTGCTTTCCGCCAAGTTTCAGGATATTCCTAAACAGGATGAAAATGCCAAGCCGGGCTTTATTGATCGCATGATGGAAGCTTTTAAAAACATATACAGACCTGCTCTTGAATGGTCCCTTGACCACCGCATGGTTGTATTGAGCCTATCTTTTGTTTTCCTGATTGGCTCTACTGTCAGCTTCGGCATATTCGGCAAGGGGGTTGAATTCCTTCCAAAGACTGAACCCAAAAGAGCAGATGTCAAGATCAAAGCTCCTGTAGGAACCAACCTTGAAGCATCAGACCAGTTTGTAAAAGTTGTTGAAAAGATAGCAGCTGAGTACCCAGATATAGAATATATCATCGCCAATACGGGAGAATCCGGGCAGTCTGATGAAATAGGTACCCATTACAGTCTTGTAAAGCTGGACTACCTTGACATTCAAGAGCGTTCACGCCCTTCATCTGAAACCACAAACGAAATCCGTGACCGCCTGCAACAGGTCATACGGGGCGCAGAAGTCCGCGCCGAACCTGAAAAGATGGGGCCCCCAACCGGCAGCGCCATCAATATGGAAATAAGTGGCAAGGACCTGCGTCAGTTGGGTAAAATTGTTGCAGAATACAAACGTGCAATAAAAAACATCCCCGGACTGGTGGACCTTAAAGACAATTATATCTCAGCAAAGCCGGAAATCAGAGTTGATGTAGACAAAGAAAAATCCGCTATCATGGGGCTTGATGCTTTTACTATCGCTCAGGCAGTAAAAACCGCCATCAACGGCTTCAAAGTTGGAGTATATCGCGAAGGAAAAGACGAATATGATATTGTAGCCCGCCTGCCAAAAGAAAACCGTGATTCCCTTGATGATATCAAACGTATTACCGTCTCCGGTCCCAAAGGCGAACCAATCCCGATTACCAGTTTGAGTACGGTAAGCATGGGCGGAGGTCTGGGTGGCATTAACCGTATTGACCAGCGCAGAGTGGTAACAATTTCTGCGGATGTTTCAGAACGTCTTGCAGAAGAAGTCATCAAAGATATTGAAACAGCTATCTCCACAATCGAATTGCCGCGCGGTTATTCCTACCAGTTTACCGGAGAACAGGAAGAGCAGCGTAAGGCTTCCGAATTCCTTACCCGGGCTTTTGTGGGTGCACTGTTCCTCATCTTCATTGTTTTGGTAACCCAGTTCAACTCGATAACCACACCTTTTATTATTCTCACTGCGGTTATCCTCTCTCTGGGAGGAGTCATGGTGGGACTGCTCATAACCGGAACAGCCTTCGGAGTAATCATGACCGGCGTCGGTGTACTCAGCCTTGCCGGAGTTGTGGTGAATAATGCTATTGTACTTATCGATTACTATGAGCAATTAAAAAGAAAAGGAATGTCGGCGAGGGAAGCTTTAATTGAAGCAGGTCTCACCCGCTTCCGCCCGGTTCTACTGACTGCCGTCACAACTGTTCTCGGACTTATTCCCATGGCAACAGGCATTAGTTTCGATTTTATAAATATGCGCCTTGATATGGGAAGTGAAACTTCACAATGGTGGGGACCGATGGCAGTTGCAGTCATCTTCGGACTTGCCATTGCCACGGTGCTGACTCTGGTAGTCGTACCGACTCTTTGTTCCTTACAGGAGAGTTGGCAAGTCTGGTCAGAAAAACGCAAGGCAGCAAAACAACTGACTGAAAACACGATTTAACTTATGAAAAAAACACTAATCGTAATAGCCGCATTAACAGCCATAGGACTGACTATAGGAATTCCGGCCTGTTCACACATGGGACAGCCCCCTTCTGCGGAGGAAAGTATTGTGTATAAAGCATCTGAAAATTACCAGAATGGAACATTTGAAAACAATAATCCGGTAAACATGACTGTAGAAGGATTTACCTTTTCAAAAGCAGTAGATTTCTTTCTGAACACCAGCCGAAAACCTGATAAAGATCTCCCGGCTTTCCACCTGACCGCAAACTCTTTCAAATCAGAATCTCAAGATTTGCAAATTGTCTGGCTGGGGCATTCTTCAATGATTCTTGATATTGATGGAGTAAGAATCCTTATAGATCCAGTCTTTGACAATGCCGCCCCGGTACCGTTTGTAGTAAAACGTTTTCAACCATCTCCCATAAAACGAACTGAACTGCCTGAGGTCGACGCGGTTGTAATCTCACACGACCATTATGATCATCTGGAGATGAAAACCATTAAATACCTGACGACTAGAGTTAAACATTTCATAGTCCCGCTCGGAGTTGGCACACATCTCAAAAAATGGGGTTGCAATCCGGAGCAGATAATTGAACTGGACTGGTGGCAATCCGCTGCTATTAAAAATCTTGAGATTATCGCCACTCCGTCCCGCCATTTTTCCGGACGCGGCCTTAATGACCGCTTCAAAACCCAGTGGGCCTCTTTTGTATTCAAAGGTGATAAACATCGTGCCTTTTACTCCGGAGACGGAGGCTACGACGATAGATTCAAGAAAATAGGAGAAGAATTCGGCCCCTTCGACCTGACAATGATAGAAAGCGGTGCATGGGACAAAGCATGGAAAGACGTACATCTTATGCCATATCAATCAGTACAAGCCCACAAAGAGCTTGGTGGGAAATACATGCTTCCTGTGCATTGGGCTGCTTATGATCTGGCTTTCCATCAGTGGGATGATCCGATTCGAATGGTCACAAAACTCGCCAAGCAGAATAATGTGCAACTCCTCACCCCCCAGATGGGCGAAATATGCGTACCCGGTTTAACTGTTCACGCCGCATGGTGGAGCACTTCAGAAACACAGGAACTGGCTGCTCAGTATTAGCAAGGGACCGCAGCTTGAAAAGTTTTTTATGATGCAAGATTGCCATTCCTTACAAGACTAATCATTTGTAGCCAGCGTGATATCAAGCTGGGATTCCAATCCTGAATAATAAGAAAGCATTTCATCCAGCGCGGAGTATTTACGAGTCAAGTTAGATTCCAGTGAGTCCAGTCTTGCCTCTTCATCATAAATCTCACCTTCAAGTACGGTGGTAAGACTGCTGTAACTTGAAAGAAGGAGAGGAATACTACCGCTTTCCTCATCAGTCATAGCCGTACAAAGATCAGCCAATTCACCGCACTTGCCCTGCTTGATAGTCACGGAACTGGAATAACTGCCATCGGTTAAATCGGTTATCTGCAAATATAGACCATTGGCATCACTGTCACTCTGGGCGAGCAGTGTATTACCGTCGATTTTCATATCAACGCCGTCAATTGTCGCTGAGGTTATGGTTCCTCCGGACACGGTGTACTCAACATCGTACTCTCCACCGGAGGTCAAACCGGAAATAGTAGAAATAACCTGTACATCCGAACTGTCTGATGCTGCCTCCCCCGAGGCGGCAAACAGCATTGCCACAGCTTCAGGATCTTCAGCCAGTGCATCCTCCAACTCATCGTAATCAACCTCAAGCTGTCCGAAAGTAGATGACCCTTCTTCACTATCAGTGGTTATCCCCAGAGTTGAAAGCGAGGTGAATAGATCCCCTTCATCCGTATCGCTGTCATAATATTGAAAACCTACTCCGATAGTGGAGAGAACATCCTTAATTTGAGAATAGACCAGATCGAGCGTCGAGTCCTTAAGATAAAACTGATCTTCATCATCTTCCCCGTCATCAAGTTCCCCTGTCAGATCAAGGATGTCGTAGATAATCTGGTTTACACTGGTAACAAAAGATTCAATGGTTTCAATCATAGCCTCTGTGTCATACGAAACACCTATGTTGACCCCATCCGTATCAGTTGTGTTATTCAGATTCAGGGTCATATTGTCGATAACATCATCTACTGTGTTGGAGGATCTTTCCAGCCACTCATCAGCTCCAGAAGGATATCCGTCAACTTTGATCTGGGCATTTTGGGCTGTCTGGGTATTGGTAAAATCTGTAGGATCAACTGAATCCAAAGCACTAAGATCTTGAATGACTACAGCATTGTCCGCTCCGGTATCCGCTCCGGAAAACTTCAGATGATAATTTGTTCCATCATTTACGAGCGAAGCTGTAATTTTGTCATCACAGTCTGCACTGCTGTTTATCTGGTCCACCAGTTCTTGCGCTGTAGTCCCGGCAGAAACCGAAATAGTTATATCTTCACCACCATACGAAAGAGTAATACTGGAATCAGTTGAAGCAATTGAAGTGTCTGTGGAAGCGATATCATACCCTTCCGCAATCCAGACATCTTTTTAGCCAGCTGATTGACGACCAGATTATACGAACCTTCTTCTGCGCCATTTTCCAAGGTGGCAGTAACCTCGTCACCCGAGATAGATGCTGAATAAGAAATGAATTCGTCCATCTCGTCGATTCCCTGAAGAGTTGTTGATAACTCAAGCAGTTCTTCATCAAGGGCAGTCAAAAGTGTTACTGCAGACTCGGCGTCTTCGAGGTCCGCCTCATATTGATCCTTTTTATAACTTTCAGCTTCAACAGTAGCATCAATAAGACTGGTCCAGTCTGTACCGTCACCAAGACCGTTGATTGTAAAACCACCAGAAGTTGTGTTGGATACGTATGTGCTTGATGAAAGAGATGCTACCGACATAATTTATCTCCTACAGGTAATCCAGAATGGACATATTAATTACTTTTGATGTTGAGCTGAGTACCGCATTATAGATATATTCTGTCTTACTGAGCTCTATGGTCAGCGCAGCGCTGTCCGCATCTTCTTCATCACTGATGGCACTTGTCACCCGTTCACGGGAATAACTCAGGCTGGTGCTGGTAAATTCTGCTTTTTCTTCCCGTGCCCCCACATTGGCGGCCTTAATGGTCAACTGGTCATGCCCGTCATCAATTGTTTCAAGAGTAGTAGCCACGCCATCTTCATCTCCAATCCACAGATAAGCTACGGAATCACTGATCGCTTCAAAAAGATTGGGATCGGAATAAGCCGTTCCTGTGTCAGCATCCACTCCGCCAAAAACATCACTGCCCACGGTGTTCACATCGATATCCGTGCTTTCGGAAATATCAATAGACATGGCATCATCAGCCCCGTTGTATTGCAAAGAGTTCCGTACAACGAACTGACTACCCGTCTTTGCATCATCATCCCATGCACTGACTGCTGTGCCGGCATTCATTTCCACGGATACGTCACCTAATTCCATTGTGGTATCAGCAGGCATAGCCGTGCCGTCCATTGATCCGGTGGTCCACGTACTACCGCCGTCCAGAGAGTAACGATAATCCACAACATCGGTACCAACGGTGCCATCAGAGGTGAACTCAACTATCACCGGATCATCAAGCTCACCTGTAAAATTAGTAAAATCACTTTTAGAGGGAGAATCTCCGGTGACGGTCACGCCGGGGACATATTCATAAGCGGGAGTATCCGTGGCTTCTCCGGAAAACAGATAATCATTCCCTATTTCACCATTTGCGATTGCCAGCAGAGAATCCTGATAGGCCATCATATTTTCAGCCATGGCATTTGCCTGATCATCTGTATAAGTTCCGGTAGCCCCCTGTTCGGCCTGTTCCTTGACAGAAATTACAATTTCACTGGCTTCTACAAGCAGGCCGTCAGCCGTTCCAAGCAAACTGCCAGCAAGCTGAGTGTTATTGTAATAACTTTCCAGAGTCTGATCATAACTGCGCAAGTTAACGACGTTCCCCATACCTGCAGGATCATCGGAAGGAGCATTGATCTTTTTTTGACTTGAAACCTGATTGGCTACGTCGGTGTAATTACTCAAAGACTGAGTGATACCGGCAATGCTCTGTGAATAAATTTGTGACGTGCTGACTCTCATTGCGACCTCCTTATACTATACCTAAAATGGTATCGATCATCTCACGGGTCACGGAAATAATCTGGCATGCAGCTTCATACTGTTGTTGATATTTGGTAAGGTTTATAAGTTCTTCGTCAACATTTACTCCGCTTATTGATTCCTGTTGCGCCGCATAAAGCTCAGCAGAAGCAGTGTCGCAGATCACCTGAGTTTCCGCTGTGGATGCAGCTGCGCCAACCTCAGAAACCATGGCTGCCAGAAATTGAGTTAATGACGTAGAGGTTGAAGATGTTCCCTCACCTATTGATACGACCTCACTAAGCAAATCGTTTATGGCTTCGGCAATAGAATTGCTTCCCGATGAAACAGTGCCATCGTCTCCGACTACTCCGGCATTAATATTCGATGTGTCGCTAGCAACATTTGAATTGATTGATATATCCTCTGCAGTACTTCCCTCGAAAAAGGTATTCACGCCCATGGCAGCAAGAAAACCGGTTGAATCCTCCCCGAACTCAAAGCTGACATCTGTTGCCGCCTGTATTTCAAGCTCACCGTCAGAATTGACTGAAGCGGTTAAGGAACCGGCAAAGGTTGAATTGATTGATGCTACTACATCATCAAGAGAGTCTGTGGCTGGATCGATTGTAATTGAGGCATTAGAAGCCAGATTGCCATCTGAATCATAAGTATAAAGGGAAAACTCACCGGACTCGATCTTGTCTTCATATGCAAGACCGCTGTTACTTAAAGCTGCTGTCTGATCAGTAACCCCGTAGCTTCCTTCCACAGCAGTATGAGCTTCCAGTCCGGCCCCCTGTGAATGAATAGAATTTACTTCCCATACAAGAGCTGAAGCATAATCATTAAGGTCACTGAGTGTCGGCTCGATATAATCGTCTCTGACCTTAAAAAGGCCGGCAAGTGAACCGCTGGTAGTTCTGTTGGAAACATCATCACCGCTGGCATCAGTCATGGGAGTGATATTGACAAGCCCGCCGCTGTCACTCTCCCAGTACAATCCTGTCTTGGGGGTAATGGTGTAACGGTCACCCTCTGTATGATCAGTTGTTCCACCGGAAAATGAGATTTCAACTCCGGCTATGTTTACTGAGCCATCAGCATCATCTGCTGTATATAAAAGGGTGTTGCCATTTTCATCCTTCTCCCATGTTTCGCCGCCATCAAAAGAGACTTTAAACTGAGCGGTTCCATCAGGTCCGGAAGAAACAAATTCAAGCAATAATTCTTCACTGGAAGAACCAGAATAATCCAGTTCTCCGTCATAACTAGATGAAGGTTGTAGCAATTCAGTAGAATCGGCACCGCTGTAAACCAGATAATGAGTTTCTCCCCCTTCCACCAATGGTTGCCCTGATTCTGTATAAATCTTGGTCTGGCCATCACTGGAACTGATAACTTCCACCCCTATCAACTCATCCAGTTCACGGATGGCCTGATCTCTGCTGGATATCAGTTCATAACTTTCCGGCGAAGAGGCAATCTGCTCATTAAGTAATGCGATAGAATCTATAAGCTCATTTGCATCTGAAACTTGATCAATAATCTCCGATTCAACGCTCTTAAACATATCTTCAAGTTCTGAAGCGGTAGAATTCAATGAATATATAAGTGACTCAGCCTCTCCAAACAGAGCCTCCCTCTCAGCAAGGGAATCAGGATAAGTTGCAAGGTCATTCCATGCACTTAGGAATTCATCCAGTGCCGCAGCCAGCCCTTCGCCATCACTTTGGTTAAAGATAGAATCCATCTGCGACAAATACCTATACAGAGCTGAACTTGAAGATAGATCAGCTGAGGCAGAAAGATACTGCCTCTCAATGAAGCTGTCCCAGTTGGTCTGAATGGCGGCAATATCCGCTCCGGTTCCAAGACTGGTCCCATTTGCATTAATATTATCAGTACTTGAGTAAACAGTTTCAGCCTTCTGATACCCTTCGGTTTCTGAGTTGGCGATATTATTACTTGTCGTATTGATAGAGACTTGAGCGTTGGCGGCAGCCTTCTGCCCTATATATAATGAATTGCTGAGCATATTTCCCCCGATACAGGAATTAACTACTTAAGCCAGCCTGAACTAACTTTTAAGACTGATGGCTGTTTGCAAAAGATCATCAGCTGTAGTCACAACCTTACTATTGGCCTGATATGAAGCCTGAATGATGATCAACTCAGTCATCTGTGAAGCAAGATCGACATTGGAAGCTTCAAGGGCATTTGAAACCACGCTTCCGAATCCGCCAGATCCAGCAGTACCGATTATGGCTTCACCCGAATCTGTAGTTGCTCTGAACAGGGTACTCCCTTCTGCTGCAAGCCCACTTTCATTGGTAAAATCAGCCAAAGCAACCTGATATAGCTCTATGGATTGGCTGTTGGAATAGTTGCCTATCAAAATGCCGTTTTCGTCTACAGTTACGGAATCCAGAGAACCTGTGGCATAACCGTCCTGAGAAATTGTATAGGTGGCAGATGAGCTGTCGCTGTAACTGGTCGTTGCCCCGGTGGATAATGTGTAATCACTGAATGAGGGTAAATCCGAATAGCTGGTAGCGGCAGTAATATCCCCCAATGTTGAAATACCCGATGAAGTCCATGTAGAATCATCACTGCTCATACCAAAGCTTATCGCTACGTCCTGCCCTTCAGAGCTTCCTGTGAAATTCATATTCACTTCAGGAAGACCGGATTCACTGAGATCAGCAAGCCCCCAGTTATCGGCATCTTTGGTATCTGTTGAAGCTGTTGCATTTGATAAAGTAAAAGCACTCATGGAAGTCATCTGACCTTCGGAGTTGAAGGTTAAAGTTCCAGTCATAGCCAGTCCGGCACCACTTGTTGTATTTAAGGACACACCGTCAGAACCGGTACGCAAATCATCTTCTGCTTCATAAGCAGCAACGTATTCCCAGACAATATTACCGTCAGAATCCACATCAACCGGGTCCATATAGAATGTCATGTCGTGGGCAGAACCGTTTTCATCATAAACAGTCATCGTTGTTGAATAACTGTACTGAGAATCATCAAGAGGAGGATTTTCTGTTCCATCATATAATTCGAAAAGAGATGTGTAAGGATTGCCGGTAATAGCCTCATCCGTACTCTGGGAATCAAGATTCAATGTAAGACTCACTTCAGATGTGGCCTTGGGCGGGGACTGAGACATATCAAGCTGGATATTGGTCAGGGAACCAGAAGCGGTACCGTCTTCAACGGCCCAGCCTTGAACCTGATTTCCATAGGTATCAACCAGATAACCGTCTTTATCAAAATCAAAATTTCCGGACCTTGTGTAATATGTGGTGCTGGTATCAGGATCCACCACAACAAAATAACCGTCCCCGTTAAGAGCAAGGTTGGTACTGAGACTTGAATCCAGATACGAACCCTGAGTGTAATCAGTATTAACAGTGGCAACTCCAGCCCCGTTACCAACCTGACTATAACCGCTTCCTGTTGTTATTGCTGAATAAAAAATATCCTCAAAGACAGTTGTTGAAGCCTTAAACCCCACAGTACTTGAGTTTGCGAGGTTATTGGATACGACAGAAGTTGCCGCAGAATTCACATTAAGACCTGAAATACCGGTGTACAAAGAACTGGTGATACTCATTTTTTTGCTCCTTAAATTTTATCAGATAAAGGTCACGTCGGTCAGTGAAACTTCCCGTCCGTCATCAAGAGTCAAAGTGATGTTTCCAGAATCATCAGAATCAATTCCTGTAATTGTTCCGGCAGATTTGATGTAGGCAGCAACAGAGGCGTCATTTTCGTCAGTTGCAAAGGCAAGAGCGGTATATGTCCCATCGGCATCAAAATTGCCCTGGGCGGTAAGTTCATCACCGGTGATTTCAATTTCACCGGCTTCAAGATCTGAAAAGTAGATGGTGTCCACGAGAGATCCACTTGAATCGTAGATATTAAGACCCAGCGTTGCGGCATCTTCCTGAAGATCAACTGTGACACCGGAAGCGACTCCGTCCTCAACATTGATAACTCCGCCATCAGCCATGACTTCTTCACCGATGTAACTGGAAGTTCCCAATGCCGAGAGAGCATCGAGCTGGTTGATAATAGTTTCTAGGTTTTCATTCTGCTCAACGTCTTCATCAAGCATGGAATAGCTGGTCATCTGATTAACCATCTCGGTGTTGTCCACTGGATTTGTGGGATCCTGATATTCCAACTGAGTTGTAAGCAATGTCAGGAAATCAACCTGATCCAGCGTGGTATTGTCACTTGCTGTAGCAGTTGCGGCAGTAGTATCCGAACTGGTGTAACTGACTCCTTCAATAGTCATGATACGGCCCTCCTCACTTTGGTCGCCCCAAAGTGGCGGCGAAGTTTTAAAATTGCCTGATGTTTGAGGGAGCGGACTGTGCGGGCGGTAATTCCGAGATGCTGTGCAACTTCAACAGCCTTTAAATCTCCCCAGAAAATCATTCTTATGACTTCACTTTGTCTATTCGAGAGAAGTCCTTCAGGTATTGAAAAAGAAGTTTCGTCTTCTTCAAAAACAACAACGTCTTCAAACTCATCTATATTGATGTATATACGTTTAACTTTACGTATATAATCTATAGATACAGAGCGACTAATTATATAAAGCCAAGTATTTAAGGAACTTTTTTCGGAGGAGTATTTATATATGTAACCATTTTTAACTATTTTAAAAGCAACTTCTTGAAAAACTTCATCTATGTCATACGATGTTATATTAGTATATCTTGTTCTTAAAAACTTACCTACGACATTTTTAATAAGATCAGCATTGTTTTGAAAAAAATTATCTACATCATATATATTGTTGTAGTTAAAACTTTCTTTAATATAAGTGTTCATACTTCCTCCTATGTTTAGAAAGAAGCAACCTGTATTCCATACAATATTAAAATACAGTGAGTTTGCATTTAGAATAAATCAGATTACATAAACTTGATCTCAAAAAAATAAAGGAGAGATAAAGGCGGACAGAAAAAATTAACCTTTCTTCATCTAAAAAGGTCATAAAAACAAAAACTTACTTTCCCAGAAGCCATAAAAAGCGGAAGAAGGTAATATTTGCCTAGAATAAAAATACTATAAGGGAGAAACTGGAACAGATTACCTAGAGAACAAGACTGACAAGCAAAGACTTCTAAAGAAAACAAAAAAAGGCCCGCAATACGGGCCTTTTTGCTCACCAAATGGCGAGATATTATATAAGACTAACCTATCAATGACAAAGCCATCTCCGGCAGAGAGTTAGCCTGTGCCAACATGGATACTGCCGACTGGGTAATAATCTGCTGTTTGGAATAATTCGTCATCTCGAGAGCAACATCCACATCAGAAATCTGTGATTCCGCAGCAGAAAGATTTTCAGCTTGAATCTCCAGATTAGAAATTGTCGCTTCAAGCCTGTTTTGTATCGCCCCGAGATTAGCCCGTATTTTATCCTTTGAAATAATTGCTGCATCAAGTGCGGCAAGAGATTGTTGAGCCGCTTCCTGAGTAGAAACTGTGAACCCTGCATTTTCGGCACTCATATTACCTATGCCAAGCGCAGAAGCTGTGCAGTCTCCTATGGCGACTTCGTATTTATCCTCAGCAGAATCATTGCCGGTACCGAAATGAATAGTAGTAGCATTTCCCCCGGAAAGATTCCCGTTAAGCAAATAGATACCGTTGAAATCAGTCGCACTGGCAATTCTTGTTATTTCAGAAGCCATGGCTTGATATTCCTGATCAATTAGAGCGCGCTGATCTGATGTATAAGTTCCGGTTGCAGCCTGTTCGGCAAGCTCTTTCATACGAATGAGTTTTTCGTCCACAACCCCGAGAGCACCGTCAGCTGTCTGAAGCATAGAAATCCCATCGTTAGCATTACGCACACCCTGATTAAGGGTTGATACATCTGAACGCATAAGTTCACGAACAGCCAGCCCCGCAGCATCATCTGCCGCAGAGTTGATACGCAAACCTGATGACATCTTTTCTGTTGATGAACCTAAAGCCTTATACGCATCATTAAGATGGCGGGCTGCAGAATTAGCCATTGTGTTGTTGTTTATAACTAAAGACATAATAAACCTCCGTGTTGCTTTTATCTTTTTTGCAAGTTCAACTGCTTCCACAAACGCAAAACTCACTACTTAATCTGCAACACGTAATCCAAACAACATTAACACAACTATAAAATTAATTCAGATTAACATATTTAACATCAATAAATAACACTATTTATAATTTTAAATTAACGCACCACTCCATTCTCTTGATGTTTCTTAATGAAAAACCTTACTTTTTAGTCATTAGTAAATTTATTAAATCATTTTTTTGACTACAGGGAATATTTTACCTGCTCGATTGACAAGACCAACCATACTGCGAAGAAACGATTGCCCTATAAATGTAGTATGGCGTTCCGAGAGGACGAATATTAAATGCCAAAAAAAAGGACCCGGAAAATCCGGGTCCTGAATTTGCCGCTATGACTGAAACCTTTAGCCGATGAGCGACAGTGCCATCTGCGGCAAAGAATTAGCCTGTGAAAGCATAGACACGGCTGACTGGGTGATAATCTGCTGCTTGGAGTATTCTGTCATTTCAGTAGCAACATCCACATCAGAAATCTGAGATTCAGCAGATGAAAGGTTTTCAGACTGAATTTCAAGGTTTGAGATGGTTGCTTCAAGCCTGTTCTCAGTAGCACCAAGATTAGCTCTGATCTTATCCTTGGAAACAATCGCATTATCCAAAGCCCCGAGAGCGTTCTGGGCCGCTTCCTGAGTAGAGATCGCATAGCCCGCATTTTCAGCACTCTGGTTACCAATCCCCAAGGCAGAAGCTGTGCAGTTACCAATTTCAACAGTATACTTATCTTCTGCAGAATCATTACCAGTACCAAAATGAATGGTCATAGCAGCGTCGCCGTCAAGATTACCATTCAAAAGATAAATACCATTGAAGTCAGTAGCACTGGCAATTCGGGTAATCTCCGAAGCCATGGCCTGATATTCCTGATCGATGAGAGCACGCTGATCAGAAGTATAGGTACCGGTTGCAGCCTGTTCAGCAAGTTCCTTCATGCGGATGAGCTTTTCATCCACGACTCCGAGAGCGCCGTCAGCAGTCTGAATCATTGAAATACCGTCATTGGCATTTCTCACACCCTGATTTAGGGTTGACACATCTGAACGCATAAGCTCACGTACTGCCAGTCCGGCAGCATCATCAGCAGCCGAGTTGATACGTAAACCCGACGACATCTTTTCAGTAGAGCTTCCAAGAGCCTGATAAGCATCATTAAGGTGACGCGCAGCTGAAGTGGCCATTGTGTTGTTGTTAATTACTAAGCCCATAAAAACCTCCGTGTTGTATCGTACATCCTTGCACTATGGTCAGGTGACCGATTCACCTGCCTTTACAAGTTTATACGCAGCGGAGTTGCAGAACGTTTATAACGAAAAGACATTCATGTATTAGCTGTATTTCTCTAACAATAGAAAACAACATCAACTCTTAATCTTTCTTAATGTTCTTAACAATTTTTAACACTAAACATTTTTCCTTATTCCTTCTAAACAATTAGTATGCAGGGCAGGAGAACATTATGAACAAGATACTTCTTATCGACGATGACCCGGAAATGGGGGAACTTTTATCCACCTATCTGGACGGCGAAGGCTACAGCCTGCTTCATGCATGCACTGCCAAAGAAGGTCTGAAAACCCTGGATAACGGGGAATTTGACCTTGTACTTTTGGATATTGTGCTGCCGGATATCAGCGGGCTGAATGTTTTGGAAAAAATTAGGATGGACTCAACCATCCCGGTAATAATGCTTACCGGAAAAGGAGATGAAGTTGACAGGGTGGTTGGTCTTGAAATGGGAGCGGACGACTACATTTGCAAACCTTTTCCGCTGCGCGAATTGCTGGCCCGTATGCGTGCATCCCTCAGGCGCTGTTCCATGGGCAGTACTTCCTCTACCCAGACACCCAGCACCAGAGGAAAACTAAAAGTCGGTGGACTTGAAATCAACCTCGACTCTCACGCAATTATGGTTCAAGGCATTGAAACACATTTCACTGCCGCAGAATTCAGTATCATCGAACATCTTGCTGCAAGTTGCGGAAAACTCATTGAACGCGATGAGCTGATGGAAATAGCTCTCGGCAGGACAGTAGACTTTGATGACTATGTTTTAAATGTTCATATGAGTAATCTGCGCCGTAAAATCGGCGACTCAGTTTCCATAAAAACCATCCGCGGACGCGGATACATGATGACCGCAAGGAATCTAGTCGAAGCATGATCCGTTTGCGGTTAGCTGTTGTAGCCCTCTTACTCTCACTTCTGGTCATGTTGACCGGAAACACACCATGTTTTGCCGGGGACACGGATGTCGCCGCAGAACTGGAAAACCTAGACCTCGAAGAACTTTTGCAGGTCGAAATGGTCTCTCCTTCAGAACGCAAACAATCCCTTGAAAATATTGCCGGATCATACACAATCCTCACAGCAGAGGACATAAAACGCAGTGGTGCCACGAATATTCCCGACGCATTACGCACTGTTCCCGGAGTCATGGTCACCCGTACAGACACCGACAAATGGGCTATCGGACTTCGCGGTTTCTCCGGCGTATTTAATAGTAAACAACTAATCCTGATCGACAACCGCCCAATAACCTCTCCATATTTTAAAGGCGTAATCTGGTCCAATCAGGGACTGCCCATTCAACTGGTTAAACGAATTGAGGTTATCCGCGGGCCATGGACCAGTCTTTGGGGGTCAGAGTCCTTTAACGGGGTAATAAACATTATTACCAAAACCTCTGCGGAAATGCAGGGGACGCAAAGCGTTACCACCGGAGGAACAGACGGTGCCAGTCAGTTCTTAAGGCACGGAGATAGGATTGCGGAAAACGGAACTCTGGCTGTGTATGCCAAGGGTGGCTATGAGAGCGGCAAAAATTTTCGAATCAAAGACCATACAGAAAAAGGTTCCAAAAACTGGGCTACCGGATCGACAGGATTCAGAACAGACTGGCTTAACGCCTACACAGACCAATTTTCATTTCAAGGCCAGCTCTCTGCTTCATCAATTGATGAAAAATCTCCTCCGGGAAATCGTTTTTCTTCTAACAACGACAAAGAAGAATACAGCGGATACACACAATTCTTATGGGACAGAAAAACCGGTGTAAACTCCGGCATGCAGTTTCGAACTTCGTACACAAGAGCAGCTACAACACTTGAAGATATGGATGTTATATCCAACACAGTGGATGCTGAATTTGTATATTCGGCTGAAAAACTAGGCGCACACCTTATGACCTTCGGGCTTGGTGGACGTTATTTCTGGGATTCCTTCAGTCAGGGCCAAAAAGTTTCTGTTGCCAACGACAATATTTATAAACTTGATTTCAGTGGATTTGCTAAAGACAAGATAACCCTTATTAATGATAAACTGTTCCTGACTCTGGGCCTTAAGCTGGACTATACTGAAGGCCAAAATCTTGCGCCGCAGCCTACAGCAAGATTACTTTATACTGAGGGCACTGAAGAATACTGGCTGGCGCTTTCCCATGCCAACAGACGACCGGGGAACTGGGTTCGCGAAGGAAATTATAAAATTAGAATCAGAGACAGGGAGTACCAGATCAATGTTCCAAACAACCTTGAAACAGAAAACCTGACCTCGATAGAAGCTGGCTTTCGTAAACTTTTCAGTGAAAATATCAAACTGGATTTATCATTCTACTTTAATAGCTATGATAAAATGGTCTCTTTTGAGCTAAATGATGACAAAAATATAGCAACCCCAACCAGCGCCTTAAGCGGTTTGACCTATGGTACAGAACTGGTCTTAGACTGGAAGGTGCTGTCATGGTTTAACCTCAGGCCTTCAGTCGATTTGGCTAACCAGGATTTCTCTAAGTCTACAGCCAATATCCCAGGCTTCTCCCCTCCGGTAAACAGCCCTATATACAGCCTTAAGCTACAGGCTTTGTTCACAATATCAGAAGAATGGGAATTCGATCTATTTTCATCCTATCTGAACACCATGGACGACAAGAATCTATCTACAGGATTCGGGCTTGATGCGAGATTAGCCTGGACCCCGCGCAATGATCTGGCAATTGAGATAATCGGCAACAATCTGCTTGGTTCGGTCAGTGATGGAGATTTCATTCCCACAGAACCTTCCTGCACTCTGAGGCTGACATGGGATTTTTAAAACCCCATAAAATGCTGGCAATTATACTTGCCACACTCTTTATGGTATATTCGATACCATCAGTCACAGCTCAGGCACGGCTCAGGGCCACCCAACCGCAATTACAAGCCCTTTTTATCAAAAAAATAACCAAATACGTGCTTAGACCTGATGAGCGAAGAATTTCCGCAATACGACCGGTTACAGTTGCGGCAATCAGACCCAGACCAATGGCCCGTTTTTTTAACAGACCGGATGGATTCAGACTTACCAGATGGCCTTCTGCAAACTGTGATGTTCTTTTTATAGGCAATGTTAACCCGCGAATCATGGCAGCAGTACTGAATAAAGTTAAGGGCAAACCAATTTTAACCATAGGCAGAAGCCCCGAATTCCTGAAAATGGGTGGCATGATAAACCTTGTGCAAACAGGCCCGCGTTTTAAATTGCAGGTAAATGTCTGCGCTGCACGCGAAGCTGGACTGACTATCAGCTCCAAGCTGCTTAAACTTTCAGAAATATACTGTGGAGAAACACCCCAATGATCAATTACCGGAACAGCATCGGACGCAAAATAAGCGCTGCAATTCTGGGAACAACCATTGCTGCGCTATTATTCTCCATGG
>JMSU01000252.1_pt1 | contig 17393 bp, 11 predicted proteins | sample 179011 | NCBI WGS metagenome assembly JMSU01 (sample SAMN02769580, study PRJNA246767) | bioreactor metagenome | isolation source: Culture-1 Bioreactor ArsB derived from microbial biomass from the upper 2 cm... | place: Germany: Bremen | collected day 87 after inoculation
GTATTTACTGCCTACTTTACCCAAAAATACACCTATGCCCTATTGCCTTTATTCATATACTATACATATTACTAATCAGCGGTGGGCAAAACCTCTACTTCCAATATCAACAAACCAATACAACAAGATGGCATCAACAACACTTAGTTCTCAGAAGGCCCATATAATTCACGGCATCAAAACGGGATCTGCAGCAGTACTTGCGTACGCGGCAGCAACACTCCTTGATTTAAAATTCGGTTACTGGGCCGCCCTGTCAGCAGTTATAGTAATGCAGGTTAACGTTGCTGACTCAATTCGCATGTGCTGGTACCGATTTTCAGGCACTGCCATTGGCGCATTTATAGGAATTTCCTGTATCTGGGCTTTCCCACAAACACCTCAGATGACCATTATGGCCTTATTTCTTTCTGTCGGCTTCTGCGCGTACATGACTAAATACAATGACCGCTATAAAATGGCAGCAATCACCACGACCATTGTAACCCTTGCCAGTCTTGGTGAGCCGAACCGTATAGAGTTCGGACTATTCCGGGTAATTGAGATTGCTATTGGTGTCGGAAGCGCTTTTTTGGTTAATATTTTGGTTTGGCCGATGAAAGCTGCGGAAGCCCTCAAAGAGGACTTATTCAAACAATTTGAAGAATGCGCAGAAAACTATGAGAAACTCATGGACAGTTTTCTAAACAAACAAACTGAAACCTCCCCGAATATGTTAGACTCTTTCCACAGAAAAATGTCTAAAAACCGCGACATCTATTCAAAAGTTCTGCGTCTGGAGAGTCTTCTATATATAGAAGACACTCAGCTTCTGGACATGAAAGTTCAAATGCTTGAGAAATGTGCTTCTCATCTAAGATCAATGCTTCATGCGCTCAACAATGTACATGGAGAAGGCTATGACATCATCATGAAAGAAGACCTGCGCAACCTTGCAAAGGTCACTTCTAAAGCTATGCGGGACATAGGGGCAAAACAAATTCCTGATGAAAACTCGCTACAGGAAGCGCTTGAAACAGCTGAAAAGAAACTTGAAACACTACGAAATGAAGGAGCTACCCGCAGGTTTTATCTCCAAAAGATGGTTCAATTCTTTGCATTCTACCACAGCGCACAATTCATTTGTAAAGACATTTTGAATTACACTCGTGAAAGAAAAAAGATAAAAGGCCTCTAAAATTCTTTTGTAAACAGAACTCCCGCAAGACTGTGTAACAAAATATCAGCCTCAGGCTTGTCATATTTATGTGTCATCAAAAGCTCACGCACACTTACTTTATGACCATAATATCTTTTATTATAGTCCGGACTAACCATAAATGCTCCTGTCCGATAAGTCATTCCACCGAACATTCCAGCCTGAAAGACCAGAGCGTAGATGTTGCCTTCAGCATCAAAGACACCTCTATGGCTACTGTCACTCAAATGGCCTATTGCGAGATCTGCTCCCATTGAAAGGTCAACTTTACCTGCCAACGCATCGTTTAAGGCTTCATCGTCCATGAGAAAAACAAGAATAGTTTTACCGACAACGCCACCTTGCAGCCCTATATCAATTCCGGCCATATTGAAAAAAGCCGGGCCATTCCAGAACCCCGTATCATCTTTAGCACAGAGAACTCCCGGCCCAACCTCAGCCCCGATCATAAATGCAGCCTTATACACATCAGGAAAAATGAATACAGCTTTTGCGTCTTCAAGCAGATAGTCAATGATTGGATCATCCATTTCAAACCTGATTTGATTCAAGGCGCAAGCTGCCGAATCAACAATTCTCTGCATAGTCGTAGTCGAATTGCTCACGCACGGACTCATGGTAGCCTTCTTCACGGCATTGCAGGATACAAGCAGCAGACAACTATATATAAATATGATCATTTTCAGCTTATTCATAACATCATTCTAACCCCATAAATAACCACTCAGCAACATCAATCTTGCAACCTAAACGGCCTTAAACTATCTACCTCATCTCCTTATACGGTGCCCTTAAAAAACACTGTATATCGACAATACCCCTAACTACTTATCTTAACTGTATGTTTATAAAAACAAAACACACTCCTTTTTTAGAACACAGATTTTCTTTGCAATTATGCGCAGGAATGATAAAAAATGTCATGAAACAAATTCAAAGAATATGTTTAGTGGGACTGAACAAAACGAAACAGCGAGGAACATATAATGTCAAATCTGCTGCAACCATATAATGAGAGGATGATGGAGGTACTGCTCCACATCCAGCGAAATCTGGACGGAGACTTATCTGCGGAAACTCTTGCAGGTATGGCCTGTTTTTCAGTCGCACACTTTCACCGCATATTCAAAAGCATGGTCGGCGAAAGCCTCAAGGAACATGTACGGCGTTTACGTTTAGAACGTGCAGCTTACGTTCTGTCTTACTCGGATAAATCTGTGATGAATATTGCCCTTGATGCTCAATTTGAATCCCCTGAGACCTTCAGTCGTGCTTTTAAAAAAATGTTTAAGATCCCTCCAAGTGAATACAGAGTGCAATCACGAGAATTCTTCAGTCCCGATGGGAAGGGGAAAATACATTACCAGCCAAAACCAACGACCGAGGGAATAAAATTTAACGAGAATACCCTAGACTTAGATATTCAAATAAGAAAACGCGAAGAAATTCAGGTAGCGTTCATACGCCATGTAGGATCATATTTTGATGTAGAAAAGGCATGGGACAAACTGTGCGCATGGGCCAGTGAACATAATCTTCTTGACTCTGATACCGAATTTTTAGGCCTTTCCTATGACAGTCCCGACGTAACCCCGGAAGCTAAAATCAGATACGATGCCTGTATTACTATCCATACAGAAATTGAAATGCATCCCGAAATTGGCACGCAATGTATTGCCGGCGGTAACTATGCTGTTGCGACACATCATGGACCATACGACGGAATGTTACCAGTTTATAAGGATTTATATGGAAGATGGCTGCCAAACAGCGGCTACAAGCTGAGAAACAACATTGCTTCTTTTGAAAAATATATCAGGACCCCAAAAGACTCAACACCGGAAAACTTACTCACAGAAATCTGGTTAGGTATTTACTAACTATAAACCATATACAATGGAGCTACTGAAATGGATGTAAAAATCTGGACACTTGACCCGGCAAAGATGGCTTACGTGGAGCATGTCGGCCCTTATCAGGAAGTTGGCAAGGCTTGGGAAAAACTATGTGCCTGGGCTGGCCCCAATGGTTTTTTCACAGAAAAGACCAAATTCTTCGGAGTTTACTACGATGACCCAGGACAGGTTGCACCTGAGAAGCTGCGTTCAGAAGCATGCATAACCGTTCAACAGGAAGTAGATTGCCCGGCCGAAGTAAAGTTCAAAGATTTTGCAGGTGGGAAATATGCGGTTGCAACTCACCTCGGGCCTTACGAAGAACTGGTTGTATCATGGACTGAATTTTACGAAAAATGGCTGCCACAAAGCGGAGAAGAACACGCCGAAGCCCCTTGTTACGAACAGTACATGAACGATCCCAACAACACCAAACCTGAACATCTGGTAACTTTGCTGCTTATGCCGATTAAGTAATCGTTACAAAAAAATCAGCCCGTACCTGCAAAAACAGGAGCGGGCTGACTTAAATTATAATCTGGGCATGGCTTTTAATAACGAGTAATCATCACTTTGTTTTCCATCATCATAGGAATCCAGAGTCTTTTTTCTTTCTTATCTAGATAAAAATCTGCAGGGCCACCTATTTTTTCAGCTAGTTTTATGATTGCCGCCTCGCCTGTTTCAGGATCAATCTGAATTAACTGTCCTGATTTTTTAAACTCCACCCAATCGGAAACTATCACTTTTCCATTGCTAACTACAATTCCATCGTACAAACCGTTCTGAGAATATATTTTTTTATAGATCAGTTTTCCGTTCTTTATCTTCCCTTTTCCGACAATACCGTTTGGTTTATGATCCTTCCCAAAAGATGCAATGTACAAAATCCCTGTTTCGGGATCAAAACAAAGTCCATTTGGACCATAGAGTTCTCCCTCAACTATGACTTTTGAAAAAGACGGATTTTCTCCAACCTGTACCTGATAAAGCTCATCTTTATCCATTGCCGACACCAGTAAATCATTAGAACCTGTCACAGTAATACCATTAAGAAATGAAGTACCTTCCGCTGAAAAATCGAGATCAAGCACCATTTTTCTGTCGCTTAATGCAAATCCCTTGAAGTGATCGATATCGGCCACGTAGAGAATTCCGCCCAGAACAGCCATCCCTTTAGGTGCGTTTAGACCATTTATGAATTTACGATCGAGCACCCTACCCTCAGCTGACAGACGGGAAATGTAACCATCCCCATCCTTGTCCATAGGCTTAAGCTCTTCTCCAACATTCGAAACATAAAAATATGTCCCGTCAGAAATGACACTTTCAGGTGCAGAAAATCCCTCAATAGTGACTGTTTTGCTTGAACAGGCTGCAAGCTGCATTACCAGCAGTGTGCATATTAGAATAATAATTCTTTTTGTCATAACTTTCTCCTTGCTTTATTTAAAGAAGAAGCTAGCGGAAAAAAGAGAGGCTGACTTTCGTTTAAAGTTCAGATTTTGATGAATTCAGTTCAGTACGGTATTCACGAGGAGTAAATCCATACCGTTTGCGGAAAAGACTGCTGAAATGGGACAGGCTGTCATATCCTGATTCATAAGAAATTTCGGTAATATTTTTCTCGGAATTACGAATCAACTGCGCAGCCCACGAAAGGCGGCGTTCTCTAATCCATTTTGCTGGAGTGGTATCAAAAGTCCTTTTAAACTCGCGCTTAAAAGTTGAAAGACTGCGCCCGGACAGTTCAGCCATATCTTCAAGGCTTATATTTTTATTAAAATACTGCTCCAGAATTGAGGTCAGATCATTTTTCATTTCATTTCGGCAAGACAGAAGAAAATAAATAAATTCACTATTCCCATCAGCAGTACATAAATAATGAAGCAACTCTCTAACCTTGAGTTTCAAAAAGTCATTGTCCCTCCCCAGAGAAGAATCAAAAAGCTGGACTATTGAAGATAAAAAAATATTAATTGGATCACTCACTTTTATCCTGAAGACAGCTTTACCGGAAGAATCTGGAAGTGCTTTTGCAGCAAGAGAGTCAACGAACTGGGTAAGCATTGAATCATCGAAGAAAAATAAAATCGTATCAAAAGATCCCCCTTCCTCGGGAATCATCTCAGACATGAGATGGCAACCTTTTCGGGTAAAGAAAGCTTCACCTTTTTGCAATACAATATCACCATCAGCGGAGTGAATATATTTTGTTCCCTCAAGAATAAATACGAGAGAATGCTGTGATACACAAACCTCGTGCCGGATCTCAGATTTCTGGCTCCGGTATTGGACAAAAGTCACTCCGTCCAGAGCAATACTCGGGATTTCTGACGAATTGCGGATATAACGTGGGATAGTAATCATAAAAAAGAAGGGCCGCACAAGGCGGCCCTATTAAATACAAGATTAGAATTCAAGATTTTTAGGCGTTCTGGGAAAAGGAATAACGTCACGAATATTTGTTACACCGGTGAGCAGCATAAGCATACGCTCAAATCCCATGCCGAAGCCTGCATGAGGTGCGGTACCAAAACGACGGCTGTCGAGGTACCACCAGTAATCTTCAGAGTCCATACCTGTTTCAGTAATTCTGCTTTCCAAAACATCAAGCCTTTCTTCACGCTGAGAACCGCCGACCAGCTCCCCTATTCTGGGAACGAGCAAGTCCATAGCAGCAACAGTTTTATTGTCATCATTCACACGCATGTAGAACGGCTTAATTTCTTTAGGATAATCATAAACGATTACAGGCTTTTTAAAATGCTTCTCAGTAAGATATCTTTCATGCTCGGTCTGAAGGTCCTGTCCGTACTCAGGATAATATTCAAACTTTTTGGCCTTCTTACACCGCTGCAAAAGGTTAACAGCGTCAGTGTAGGTGATACGTTCAAATTCATTATCCAAAGTATTTCTGAGGGTATCCATCAAAGTCTTATCAACAAACTTTGCGAACAATTCAATATCATCAGCACACTTATCAAGAATGTGATTGATTAAATATTTAACCATCTCCTCGCCCAGATCCATATTATCATCAAGATCAGCAAAAGCGACTTCCGGTTCAATCATCCAGAATTCAGCTGCATGACGCGGAGTATTGGATTTTTCAGCACGAAAAGTGGGACCGAAGGTATAAACCTGTCCAAGAGACAATGCATACATCTCAGCTGAGAGCTGACCGGAAACTGTAAGATGTGACTCCTGCCCGAAAAAATCATTAGCACCCTGCTCTTCTTTCTTCATCTTGGACAAAGAGTCCTGATCAAGAGAAGTTACCCTGAACATTTCTCCGGCCCCTTCGCAGTCAGAACCAGTAATGATAGGAGTATGAACGTAAAAAAATCCCTTATCACGGAAAAATTTATGAATTGCGTAAGAGAGTTCAGAACGGATGCGGAACATGGCACCGAACTTGTTTGTACGCGGACGTAAATGAGCAATAGACCGCAAGAACTCATCGGAATGACGTTTTTTCTGAAGAGGAAAAGTTTCAGGATCGGCATAACCGAGCATCTCTACAGACTTACCTCTAACTTCCCATTTCTGTCCTTTACCGGGAGATTCAACGAGTTCCCCGCCAATGCTCACTGAAGCACCAGTAGAAATTTTCTCAAGTTCAGCTTCAATTTCAGGAGTGTGGTCAATGATAGCCTGAATATTTTTCAGACATGAACCATCGTTGATCTCGAGAAATGAAAACCCTTTATTGTCGCGCTTAGTACGAACCCACCCCTTCACCAAAATTTCAGAAGCTGGGCTTTCCGCATTCAAAGCATCTTTTACGCTTGTTCTTTTCATAAAAATTCTCCAATCACTTCGTTTTGCAAAATATGTATCTGCTAGCCGGGTAAATTTCAACAAACTTATGCATCATTAATATATATAGACTTCATATTTTTCCCTTTATGAAGAATGAAAATGACGCGCGAACAAAATTTATTCACAAAAAAATAATTTTTGTGTTGACAACACAAACAGTAATAATTACTAATTAGCTCTCAAGTTAACAAAAACATTAACCAAGAATAAATCATAAGGAAAATCAAAATGAGTAAAACTATTGAAAATCTGAAAGCAGCATTCGCAGGTGAATCCCAGGCTAACCGTAAATACCTCGCATTCGCAGAAAAAGCAGAGTCCGAAGGCAAGCCCGGAGTTGCAAAACTTTTCCGTGCAGCCGCAGCAGCTGAAACCATTCATGCCCATGCACACCTCAGACTCATGAAAGGAATCGGCTCAACTGAGGAAAACCTCAAATCTGCTATTGAAGGTGAGTCTTTTGAATTTGAATCCATGTACCCTGAAATGATGGAAGATGCTAAGGCTGAAGGCGAGAATGCAGTTCTCCGCTATTTCGGTTTTGCCAACGAAGCAGAAAAAATTCACGCTGAACTTTACACTTCTGCCCTCAATGGAGACGGAGATGTATATGCTGAAGCTGAATTCTACATCTGTTCAGTGTGTGGACACACTCAGGATGGCGCTGCAACAGAAAAGTGCCCCATATGCGGAGCAGCACCTAAGGCATACAGCAAAGTAGAATAATATTTCCTATATATTAATGTAGGCAGCCCGCAAAGAATAACTCTGCGGGCTTTTTTTATTTAATATCCCCCATAAGAGTAGCCTCTTTGAGACTGGACGTATCTGATTCAGACCTTATAGTTAAACCTGTCGCTAAAATTGGCTTATCACAAGCGGTTGCGCATCTGGACTGACTGCGCTATCTTCGCCTGTTCAAAATAGACTGCAAAGGGGATTGCAATGGGATTCTTTTCGAAAGTAAAAAAATTGTGGACCAGCCCGGAAGACAGGGCCGAACAAGCACTCAAAGAATATCTTGGTGATGAAAAAGAACCGGAATTAAAAGTAGAACCGGAACCGCCTGCTGAGCCAGCTCACGAGCCGGAACCTGTTCAGATAGAAAAACCTGTTGCTGAAGTTAAACCAGATCCGGAAGTAATTTCCGAACCGGAAATCCCCGCAACACCGGAGCCTGTTCAAGAACAGATTGTCCAGCCTGAACCTGTTGTAGAGCAGGCTGAAATTTCCGAAGAAGTACCAGTACAAGAAGAAATTAAACCGGAATTTGAAGCAACTCCTGAAGCTGAACCAAAGCTCTCACCAGAGTCAGCTGAAGAAACATCTGTTTCCAAAGCAGAAGCCCCAGTTGCTGCTGAGCCCACTCCTGAGCCGAAACCGACTCCTGCACCAAATGCAGGACAGCCAAAAATCATTGAACCGGTGATGGAAACTGAAGCCGAGTCAGACGAAGATAAACCGCAATGGCAAAAAGACATGACCAAGGCTTTGCAGCAGGCTGAACCACGCCTTTCCGTATGGCTTGGCCTCATTCTCGAAGGAATTGAAGAAGCCGGCGCTGACCTTTGGGACCGTCTCCTCTTTCTGCTCGAAGCACTGGAAGCACCGAAAAATGAAGCTGAAGACTTCATCAGTCGTTTTCAGGAATGGCTTGAAGAGATGGACTACGAGTATGTGGAAGAATTCCGCTCAGAGCTCCAGTACCGTCTGGCTCTTGCCCTTGAACTTGAGGATGAAGAAGATGAGCGCAGCCGTCTCTTCATCAAACTTTCCGAAGGGCTGAATAAAACCAGAGAGCAAATCACCAAACGCATTGATTCAATGCTTTCCAGTCATTCAGCTTTTGATGATGATTTCTGGGAAGAATTCGAAGAAATTTTGATCATGGCTGACGTTGGATTTGAAGCCACCACCGAGCTTGTGGATCGCATGAAAGAACGTATCCGCAAAGCAGGCGAAACCAACCCGGAGAACTTCAAAGACCTGCTGCGTGAAGAACTTGATGATATTTTTAAAGTTCCCAAACGTATCAAAGCATACAACCCGCCGGAAGTTGTCATGATGATCGGTGTTAACGGCGTAGGTAAAACAACCACCATCGCTAAACTGGCTCACCGTGCTCAAATGCAGGGACGCAAAGTTCTTATCGTAGCAGGTGACACCTTCAGGGCCGCGGCTATCGGACAGCTCGAAGTCTGGGCTAAACGTGTTGGAGCCGGTTTTTTTGCCAAGGCTGAAGGTTCAGATCCTGCAGCAGTCGCTTATGAAGCCATCGATTACGCTGTGAAAAACGGCTACGACCTTATGCTTTTGGACACTGCAGGAAGACTGCATAACAAAGCCAACCTGATGGAAGAGCTGCTCAAAATACGCAGAGTTCTCGGGAAGAAACATGACGAAGCACCGCACCGCAGTGTACTGGTCATCGATGCGACAACAGGACAAAATGCCCTGTCGCAGACTAAAATATTCAACGAGTCCATCGGAGTAGATGAACTTATCCTTACCAAGCTGGACGGCACCGCAAAAGGCGGAGTCATGATCGCCGTGACCATGCAGCATAAACTGCCCATCACCCACGTAGGTCTCGGTGAAAAAATGGAAGACTTAAGACCATTTAACGGCGAGGACTTTGCGAAGGCTCTGCTGATTTCCTGACAGTCCTAATATACTGAATAACCAAAAATCCCCATGGATCATTGATCCATGGGGATTTTATTTTAGCAAACCAATTTTTCAAAAATCAACTTACCACTGCGCATCACACTCTGCCTCAAATCCGGGCATGGTAATACGGTTATGATGCAGATACATTCTATCCTGCTTGTCGCCCTCTCTACCATAGATAGGGTCACCTACAATGGGAAATCCCGCGTGAGCCAGATGAACTCTAATCTGATGTCGTGCACCCTTGGAAATTTCCACTTCCACAAGCGACATATCATCATCCAGTTTTTCGATAAGCTTTACCCTGCTCCACCGCAAATGCTCGGCATCCTCTTCAAGGGCCTTAGTCATAACTCGATCTGCAGCATCAAGTCTGTTTTTGATAATAAATTCTGACTCAGGAACCCCGTGGACCTTGGCAAGGTAGAATTTATCAACCTGTCCTTTATCTTCAATATCCCTGAAAATATTTTCCTGATCAGGACTTAAAGCGACCATCAACATACCCGAAGTCAATTGGTCAAGCCTGTTAATCAGAACAATTTCTTTACCTGAAAAAAGTTTCGGCAGACACTCTTCAGCTGAGGGTTCAATGCCCCCCGCAATCTTAGCTGAATGCAGTCCTTCCGGTTTATAAACAACGGCATAATCATCATTTTGTTTTACTACTTTCAAGCTTGCAAGTACTTCATCCGCACACGCACGCTCATCTTTTTCAAAAATAACCACGCGAGCACCGGGAAAAAGCTTTAAACTGGGCTTTGCTTTACGTTCATTAACAGTCACAAGCCCATTTTCAATAATGCGCCTGCGTTGGCGCAGTCCCACATCAGGGAAAAAAGCAAGTATATATTTATCAAGCCTAAGCCCTTCATCCGCATCAGTTACGACAGCCTTGTGAATTTCATTCAACTTATTATTTTCCAATTTTAATACCTTATTAATAGTGTGTAGGTCAGACTATGAAGTCTTTACGCTTGCATGGAAACAGCTTACAACTTCCAAGAACTCATTTAATTTTAAAAATAATTATATACAGTTTAACATTTCAGAGGATTTGTCGTGAACATCAAAGGTTGCATATTCGTACTTACTGCCGCTGTCATGTGGGGCCTCATAGGACCTATATCCAAGTTCCCCATTGAGCAAGGTGTCGCACCTCTTGAAAACGCCTTCTGGAGAGCCGTTTTCGCATGGATGCTCTTCGCTGTCCATGCCTGCCGCATCCGTCAAATCAAAATTAATCTCAAAGACCTTCCTCAAATAATAGGTTTCGGTATAGTCGGGGTTACCGTATTCTACGGCTCCTACCAATTGGCTGTTCAAGACGTAGGGGCTGCTCTTGCTTCGGTACTTCTTTATACCGCGCCTGCATGGGTAGCCTTTATGTCATGGCTGCTACTGGGTGAAAAGATGGGGCCTATCAAAATTGCCGCCCTGCTTATCACCATCAGTGGAGTGACCTGCGTATCACTCGGCCCCCAGATTTTCGGAACCGGAACAGAAATGACCTTCACATGGTTCGGTATACTCTGCGGCCTGACATCCGGGTTCACCTACGCGCTCTACTACATCTATGGCAAAACCATATTTGCCCGCTACACAACACCCACTATTTTCTTATATGCTCTGCCTATCGGAGCAATTTGCTTAACTCCTTTTTTCGAGTTCACACATAAAACATCAGTTTCGTGGCTAAGTTTGATCGCGCTTGCACTGATCTGCACCTATGGCGCATATTCAGTATACTACGCCGGCCTTAAATTCCTAGAAGCAACATCTGCATCAGTAATCGCCACAGTAGAACCCGTCATCGCAGCTATCCTCGCATGGCTGTGGTGGAATGAAAGCTTCGATTGGACCGGATATTTAGGTAGTGCCATGATCATCTCCGCTGTACTCATGATAGTCATGGAAAAAAGAATTGCAGCCCTGTTTATTAAACCACAAACTCAATCTATTTAAAATAATTATGCTCAAACAAGTTAAAGCTTCTGCCGGATCGGGCAAAACATATGAACTTACAGCTCGCTTCCTGTCGCTTCTCGCAGGAGCACAAGAGGAAGACTCCATTCCGGTTTGTAAAAGTTCACAGGGACGCGGGTACTGCTGGCCGGAAATAATGGCAGTCACTTTTACGAATAAAGCTGCTGCAGAGATGAAAGAACGTGTTGTTCGGTCCCTTAAAAACCGCGCGCTGAATATCGACGGTGATGGATTGGGAAATGACTGGTCACCACAGGCTGCACGTAAGCAACTAATCCCCATCCTACAGAGATACAACCGCCTGAACATCAGGACAATCGACAGTCTGCTAAACTTACTGGTGCGTATATTCGCGCTGGAACTGGGACTCAGCCCAGAATTCGAGCTGCTCTTTGAACCAGCTAAATTATTTGAACCCAACTTCAATAAATTCCTTGCCCAGTGTGAAGAAGGAGATGAAGTCAGAAAAGAGCTTATGGATGATGCGGTGGACAGTCTTGTCTTGAGAGAAGGCAAACAAGGTTTCTGGCTGGCTGAGCAAATGCGGTTCAGACTGATATCAATCTTGGAACATGTCATCGATCACCCAGCAAGGCGCATGACTGATCAAGAAGAAATTGCAGGATTACTGCAAGGGCATTTTGATAAATTTCAAAAGGCTGTCTCCGCGATGTCTGGACTGATCGAAGTAGATAAACTGGCAGCATCCTCACATTTCAAGAAATATTTAGACCACGCATCCGGGCTGGACTTCATGGGTGAAGCCAAAGAATCAACCATGATTGCCAAAGACAGCTTCAAAGATTGCCTGCTGAAAAAATCAAAAGAAAGTATCAACTCTTATCATGAAAAAGTATATGCAGAACTGAAAGAAGCCCATAACGCATACCGCGATCAAGCTATGATTTTACGCGGAGCATACGCACTGGCTCCTTTTGTCCGTATCGTTGAAGAAATACGTGCTGACATAATTGAATACCAGACAAAAAACGGAATGCTCTTAAGTGCGGACCTGCCCAAAGTTGCGAGCTATGTTCTACAGGGTGGAAGTGCCCTTCCTGATGCATTCTGTCGTATGGGCTCACGCCTGCATCACCTGCTCATCGATGAATTTCAGGACACCAGCCTTGCCCAGTGGAATGCCATGGTTCCGCTTGCCGTAGAATGCTTATCCAAAAGAGGCAGTCTTTTTTATGTTGGTGATGTTAAACAGGCAATTTACAGCTGGCGCGGCGGACGTTCAGAACTTTTTGACGAAATTGCCGAAGATCCGGAAATTGCCAATCTTTCAGAATTTACCCCGGGTAATCTGGAATACAACTGGCGCAGCCTTGAACATATCATCGGGTTCAACAACTTTTTTTTTGAAGCACTGGCTGACTACGATCAGGCAATGGATCTGGCAGAAATACTGTACCCCAACGGACCGGAAGATCAGCAAATTGATCTGGCTCAAAAAATAGCTTTATCATTTGAACACGCCTCACAAAACCTGCCTCCAAATCAGGACAGGACTGGAGGATATGTCCGGCTGCAAAAAGTTTTCGCAGCAACAGCTCCTGAAATTGTTGATGAAACCAGGCGCAACTTTGACTTGTTAATGGACGAACTGCTTCCCCGGCGTAATTATAAAGATATCTGTGTATTGGTCCGTTCAAACGGTCACGCTCAGCTTGTCTGCGACTGGCTGGTTGAAAAATCCATTCCGGTAATCACAGAAAACAGCTTGCAGCTTGACCGCCACCCCGTAGTGCGTCAGATGGTTTCACTGCTCAAGTTTCTTGACTACCCACAAGACGATCTGGCCTTCCTTGAATTCATTTGCGGCAAAGAAATTTTCCAAAATATTTCTGAAATTGAACACAAGGAGTTATTCAAATGGCTGGCAGACCGGGACAAAGGTCCGCTCTACCGCCGTTTCTCTGAAAAGTATCCGGAGTTCTGGAACAAACAGATTTCTCCTTTTCTGCGCAAATCAGGTCTCATGACCCCCTACGACCTTGCAAGTGAAATGGTTTCACGTTTCAGGTTAATAGAAAGTAATCCACAGGACGAACTGTATATCCGCCGCTTTCTTGAAGTAGTCCATCTGGCTGAAGAAAAACGGGGAACATCACTGGCTGCCTTCCTTGATTTCTGGGAACTATCATCAGCAGAAGAAAAAGTTCCTCTCCCCGAATCAGTAAACGCTGTGCGCATCATGACCATTCACAAATCAAAAGGTCTTGAATTTCCAGTAATAGTTGTTCCTTTTCATAACTGGTCGGTTTCCGGTTCTGATACAACATTTACGGATATCGAAATTGACGGCAAATTAATGCTCACCCCCATGAGCAGCGCACTTGGTGATGTTTATTACGAAAACCGCACGCGCATGTTTACCGAGCAGCTCAACCTTCTATATGTGGCATGGACCCGTGCAGGAGAGGAGCTATACGGATTTTTACCTTCTGAAAAGATTAAAAATGTAACACCTGCACTTTCAGCAATTGAAACTATTTTAGAAGAAAAATTTAATGATCTAGGACTACTGGAATACGGAATCAAGCCTGAGCCGGTACATGAAGAGAATCCTTTACCTTCAGAAACTGAATCTACTCTAAATGAGATAAATGAATGCGAAGCAGTCTCAGATGAAGAACTCGCCACTCCGGAACTTATGGGCTGGCTGCCCAGACTGCGTGTATACCGGCATAACCTTGAAGACTATTCCTATGATGCCCGCATGAGGGGTGAGCTGGCTCATAATGCCATGGAAAATTTAATCCTTACAGGAGATGACGCAGCTGATTGTTTGCGAAGTGCAGAAGCTGCCTTTGCAAAATTCCCCGCAGTCACAGAAGAAAGGGACACACTGATCCCGGAAGTAGCAGAAATGGGCATATGGGCACTGAGTATTAATGATGTAAAGAATGCAATAACTCACGGCAGACCGGAAGTTGCCATCATGGATGAAAAGGGCGAGACACACCGCGCCGACCTACTTCTTCTTGAAGCAAAACGCGCTCTGGTAGTAGAATACAAAACAGGCAAACCCAGCCCTGAGAATGAAAAACAGGTCAAAAGGTACCTCAAGTTGCTGAAAAAAATGTATGGAAGTGAAAAGGAATTGCGAGGGTTGCTGGTCTATCTTGATGGTAAATTCACACGGGAGGTATCCTTATGAGTAACTGCCGCCCGATTCAAATAATTTCATGGAAAGAAGATTTTATCGAAAACTTAAGTTCAATCATCATAAATGAATCAGATGGAGACTTAAGTAATGTAACTGTAATTGTTCCGCATCACCGCCCAGCCCGATATTTAAAAAAGGCTCTTGCTGCGTCGGATGAGCTGGCCAAGCCATGTATTTTACCTGAAATTCATTCTTTTTCGGATTTTGTATCTTCACTGATGCCTAAATTGACAGAAAAATTTCCCCGCAAAATAGGTAAGCTGGATCAGGTTGGTCTGCTTTTCAATATAATTACGAAGTTGCGCACAGAGTCAACGGGTATGCTTTCTAAACTCCCCACCGACCTGCAGCAATTCTTCCCATGGGGAACAAGACTGGCTTCACTTCTCGATGAACTGCTGCGCCAGGATATCAAACCCAAAAACCTTACCATGCTGCAAGGGGAAGTACTGGAATGGGCGGCTGCCCTGCTGGAAGAGATTGAAATTATTTATGTTCGCTATCTAGAAGAACTTGATAGACGAGGCTGGACAACGTCAGGACTTGAAAGCCTTACTCTTGTCCAAAATGCCCACAAACTGAGTGAGGCAATTGGAAACCGTAAACTCTATCTCGCAGGTTTCTACGGCCTAAGCGGAGTGGAGGACATGTTCTTCAGGGAGCTTTGGGAAAACCTTGATTTACAGATTATCTGGCATAGCGACCCCGCATTGGCAGAAGGCCGAAACGGTCATTTTGCAGTAAAAGAACATCGCAACTGGTTACGTGACTGGAAAGCACAGGCAGTATCAAATGACTCGGCAACTGCCAGTCATAAATTACCAAGGCTTAAATTTTTCGAAGGATTTGATCGTCACTCCCAGTTATCAGCCATGCGTGAGGAACTCTGCTCTGGAAAAATTGACGGATGTGCCGTAGTTCTGCCAGACACTTCCCTGCTGCTTCCGGTAATGCACCATCTCCCTGAACAGGATGTCAACATCAGTATGGGCTATCCTCTGGGACGCTCTGCATTGAATGGATTGCTGGAAGCCATTCTAAAATTACAGGAAAACCGCAGCGGAAACACTTTTTACTGGAAAGATATTTTAAGCCTTATCCGTCATCCTTATCTCAAAATGCTTGAAGTAGATGATGAGCAGCCCTTACGCACTATTTTTCATCAATGGGAAAATGAGCTTCGTAACGGAGCTCCATATGCAGATCCAAACACCTTTGTCCCGGTATACAGCGATGAAAACGGTAACCTTGTCGATAATCAGGAAACAACTGAAGAGCTGCGCGCTGAAGTTGTAAGCACCTGTATTGATGGCTTCAAGGATATTGAAACTCTCTCCGAACTCGCCGACAGTATGCAGGACATGGCTGAAATGCTTCGCAACCACGGCGGTACCTTATGGAATCGCTACCTGCTTGATTCTGAATGTCTATTCAGACTCATGAATGAAGTAATCCCAGAACTGCGGGAAAGTTCCATCAGTAATGAAATTTTCGGGCAATCTCTTTCATATTCTATTTTTCGGCAACTACTCGCTTCACAACGAGTCTCCTTTGAACCTGACCCCATCTCCGGAATGCAGGTACTCGGGATGCTTGAAAGCAGACTTTTAAATTTTAAACGGACTTTCATCCTTGATACAGTGGATGAAAAGCTTCCGGGCACTGATCCATATGATCCGCTCCTTCCTGACCAGTTACGACATCTTTTAGATCTCCCTGACTCACGTGAAAGAGAGAGCGTTGCCACTTATAACTTTTACAGACTCATAATGGGCAGCGAAGAATCATGCATTTTTTATCAAAGCGGAGTTCAACCCGGTCTGCTTGATTCTAAAAGCGTTCGCTCAAGATTTGTTGAACAACTTCTTTGGGAACTTGAACAGCAACGCAAAGAGATCATTACCCCATCAGATGATTTCCCGCTCAAGGCCGTAAATTTTCCAGTTGGAGCTATCGTTAACAGCCCGGCTGAGATACCCAAAGAGCCTGTTGCAGAAAAGCTCGAAAACCTGCTAAAATTTAAAGGTTTATCTCCATCAGCCATAGACTGCTATGTAGGTTGTCCGAAAAACTTTTTCTTCAGATATCTGTCCAATGTCCGTGAGAGCGACACCGTTGACCAGGATGGCGACCGCGCTGGTTTTGGTGAACTGATCCACTCAGTACTCAAAGACTTTCTTACTCCGCAACTTAACAAGGAAATATGTGGAAAAGAACTGGATGTCAGAGAATTAAATGATTTATTCATGCTGCGTCTTGAACGTGATTCGCTATACCCCAATCTTCCCTATGATATTAAAAAGTCACTGGAGCAAGCCGGACAAAACAGACTCTCCCTGTTTCTTAATAATTTAAAAACGACAACGATTGTTGAACTGGAATCTGACTCGCAGGCAACGATTGATATGAATAATTTTCCAGTACGCATCCACGGTAGAATAGACCGCGTTGATGTACGTAACAGTGAACGCTATGTACTTGATTACAAAACCGGTAGGCTGCATCTTCCCCGTAAATCATTTTGGGAAGACGAATCTATCTGGAATCCAGTGCTTGATGATCCGCAAGCCATTCATTTCGACGGATGCAGCTTTCTGGAAAAAATAAAACATAGTGCCGACAGCCTTCAACTTCCACTATATCT
>JMSU01000253.1_pt1 | contig 17367 bp, 13 predicted proteins | sample 179011 | NCBI WGS metagenome assembly JMSU01 (sample SAMN02769580, study PRJNA246767) | bioreactor metagenome | isolation source: Culture-1 Bioreactor ArsB derived from microbial biomass from the upper 2 cm... | place: Germany: Bremen | collected day 87 after inoculation
CGCAAAAGATAAAACCGAAGGATTCTTCAATTGTAGAAAAATCACTACCCATAGTATCGGTTTCCTCAGACATCCAAGTCCCTAAGGATATTGGCTCCTCACCATCACAGGTTCTAAATAATTCATATTTAAGCCTAACGGTTTTTGGAGCATTTTCTATTTTCTCTGTTCTTACTAGACTAGAAAACTTTATCAAAACTTTTGGTTTTTTTGAGCAAGTTGTATCAACAGTAACATTAGCTATCTGGAATGGAGTATCGTCCGGTGATACAAAGGTTTTACTTCCCGTCCCTTGCCCGCATTCTAATAGTATTTTTTGTTGCTTCTTTTGTTTACATATATCAAACTCATCTGCCGATGTACAAGATTTGCAGTCTTGATAAACTTTATTATAATTCACTAATTTTTGGCCTCCTATCTCAATATTTATAACAAAATATAGATATCTTCTATTTTTCATTACATATTATGTAACTGTATTACTAATTGATAGTATATAATTAATATTTCTCCATGATATTTTATATAAATTATCTAAAAGAATACTTAAACCGAATTATTCATAGGAAATTTAAAAATTTGCTGCGTCCTCATTAATTATTGATAGATATAAAAAAGTTATCCCACATAATGGACGATATAGCGAAGTAATGAAGAAGCTTAAGGAAGAGTTTTATGAAGAATTTATGTGAATATAAAAAAACCTTGATTCATTTATCTGAATCAAGGTTTTTTTTCATGTATTAGTGGAGGTGAGGAGACATGTATTGCATAGGTTTCCCTATAAATCACAGAAATCACAGGGACAGGCACGTTGGTTAAATAAAACAAGTTCTACGGCTACTGTAAATCAATGAACCTGTCCCTATGATTTTTGGTAAGATGGTGATAAAAATGGTACAATATAGAAGATATTTCCTGAATTCTTAGAAATTGAAGTTCGAATTAATTTGATGTGGGATTTAGGTAATAGATAATGTAAATGAGTTAGTAAGATTGTTACATACTTAAAATTAAGCTCTGCTAAGCAATGTGAAAAATTGATATAATTTAGAAATATATGGTGGAATAGATGTGTTATACATAATTTAATTTTACCGATATAAACCATCACTAACCCATTAACATTTCATAGAAAAACTATTTATCGATAATTGAGTGTTATTTGAAAGAATATCTAATAAAAGTTTAATAAAAGGAGAGATATAAAAATGGAAACATTACAAGCAATTGCTACTAGAACAAGTATTAGAAGATTTACAGATAAAGAAATTCCTATTGAGATTATTAAAACAGTACTTGAAGCTGGTATTAAAGCACCAAGTGGTGGAAACATACAACCATGGAGATTCATAGTAGTTACAGATAAAGCAAAGATTAAAAATTTTGACCCAGAATATCATCAACCTTGTATAGAACAAGCTCCTGCTGTTATTGTTGCATGTGCCAACCCGCATGATACATGGGAAAAATATGACGAAAATGACCACTGTTATATTCTAGATACAGCAGCAGCTATTCAGAATATGCTTTTAGCAATACACGACCAAGGACTAGGCGGTGTTTGGGTAGTCAGTTTTAGTAAAAGCGCAGTTAGAGAACAATTAAATATACCGTTACATTGGCAGATATTATCTGTAATCCCATTTGGGTATTTTAAAGGAAACAACATAACTAGTCCAAGAAAAGCATTATCAGACGTGGCATTTTTGAATGATATTAATTGCACAATCGAATAGATCTATTTTGGAGAAGTAAGAATTTAATATATAAAGCATAACTGGCGTTGTATTCCTTCAGATAACATAGACTTTCTGTAATCCTATGAAAGATCATATAGGACAACAGGAAGTCTATGCTCGTTAGTGGAAATCTCTTATAATAAATATTCTATTAGAAATAAACTTTACAATTTAGAGTCTCTTAGTTAAAATTTGATTTTTAATATGTAAATTAGCAATTTTGAAACTAAATAAGAAAACTACACTCTTTTTGATAATATGCAACTGAAAAGTTATTTTTATAAACTAGCTGACTAAAAGTTTATATACATAACTCACATCATGCAGGTACTAATCTTATTTTGTATTTAAACAAAATAACCGTTCGCTTCTCTTAGTCTTACTCGAAACTGATGTATTACATACTCAAATATTTCTTGTTTCATTGACTTGTGGCTATCCCTCCACTCCTTATTACCAGAGTTTCAACGACTACTTTCACTGATATAAAAACAAGTTATTAGTATCTCTACATTTTCCACCACTTCACTGGGAATAAGTCCTCCATGTTATCAACTTACCACGTTCCAATAGTTCTATCCTTGCATATATCCTTAGGTAATTCCTATAATCCTGTTTGCTTGATACTGCCTTTAACAGTATAAGGATTTTCATAACCACAAATCTTACTCACCCTCACAAACCCCACATCAATTGGTGGTCACAGGATTTCTACTATGTACCGTTTTAGACCCTTACATTCGGAATTTTTCAGTTCCTATGGAACATTCTTACCATTGATATTTTATGGACTCCCGACCTATCATACACTCGACTACCTCTAGTTCGCATTTCCTCAGCTAATCTGTTAGGGTGTATTCTCAGCCGAATTAACCGAGCTTATAACCTTTCAATTCTTATTAATTTCCACGCTATTTGTAGGACACTCCACCTGTCCCCATGTCCTTTTGGTAAAGGCAAGATAATAAAAAAGAAAAATTATAATATAGAAAAACATAAAGACTCTTATACATACAAACTCCGCTATGACGATACAATTAAATTACTAAAAGACATAGAACCTTATTTAGTTATTCAGAAGAAAAAATTAAGAGCAAAACTAATTATTGATAAATACAAAAAAGTTACTTCTCGTAATGGACGATACAGTGAAGAAATGAAAAAACTTAAAGAGGAATTTTATAGAGAATTTATGAATATATAAAAAAACCTTGATTCATTTATCTGAATCAAGGTTTTATTTGCATATTGGTGGAGGCGAGGGGAATCGAACCCCTGTCCGAAAGCACTTTACTACAAGCTTCTCCGAGCGCAGTCTTCGTTTTAAAGTCTCGCCGTCAAAATCGCCCAAAGACAGGCTATCTATCTGACCAGTCCCAATTATACACTAATAGGTCGAGACAACCCTAAAAGCGGTTCCCGGCATAATGTCGTCCAGTCCTAAGCGGCCGGTAGGCCTAGGAGGGACGAGCCGCCCTTAGGCAGCTAAAGCGTAATTATTATCTGCGTTTATATTTAGGTTGCCCAGTTCTTTAACGTGTACCCCAAGCAAAAAACACGGCTCGCTACTTATAGCTCCATACCCCCGTCGAAACCAGTACGCCCCCAAGTAAACAAAGTTGCTTAAGCTACTTTGTAAGTTTGAGATTTTATTTCAGGTAGACCTCCTTAGGTCTTTAAAAGAGCTATTTATAGTCACACTAACTTAAAACAAATTTTGCTGAAATAATGAATGCTTCTACATTCTTTCAGTGAAATTTATTAATCCTTAAACTAGCATTACTTTATAACTTATATATTAAATTTTAGTAGTTCTTTTGTCGTTGTCTTAATTCTTTTTGTATCCTTCTATCTGAATCTCGTTTTGCTATGGTGTCTCTTTTGTCATGTAATTTTTTACCTTTACAAACACCAATCTGTAGTTTAACTAAACCTCTATCATTGATGTATAGCTTCAGGGGTATTAGGGTTAAACCTTTTTGATTGATGTAACCTATAAGCTTTCTGATCTCTTTTTTATGAAGTAATAATTTTCTAGGTCTCGTAGGCTCTACATTAAATATATTTCCCTTTTCATAGGGACTTATATGCACATTATGCAGAATAACTTCACCGTCCTTAACCTCGGCATAACCATCCTTTAAGTTTGCCTTACCAAGCCTAATAGATTTTACTTCTGTTCCCTTTAAAGCAATACCAGCTTCATATGTTTCTTCTACGAAATACTCGTGTCTTGCCTTTTTGTTGTTTGCTATTATTTTTCCCTTAGCCATACTCAGCACCAACTTCACTTTCTATTTTGGATGCGAATACCATAATATCATATTTTCAAATGTTTGTCAATATTTTTCCTAGGTATTAAAGCATAAACTGTTGAATTACCTTAGCTACACCATGATTGTCATTGGTATCCGTTATAAAATTACTTACTTCTTTAACTTTCTCTTCTGCATTTCCCATGGCAACTCCTAGACCTGCATACTTTATCATGCTTATGTCATTCTCATTATCTCCAATAGCAATAATCTCTTCCTGCTTAACACCTAATGACTGAGCAAGGTTTTTAATTGCATTACCCTTTGTAACTCCCTTATTCATCACATCAAGCATATTTGATAATGATTTATGTGCTTCACAATTCAATGATGAATTGATTTTTTCTGCAACATCATCTAAAAGTTCGAATTTTTCACTCTGAATTCCAAATTTATAAATAGTTTCCCTTTCAACAACTTCTTTAATATCTTTAACTATTTCGATCTTCATTCTATCCTCTTCCTTCAATGTCTTAGCCCATTCAGAAAAGTAGAGCATCTTGTTTTTAAGCTCTTCACCAAATATTGTATCATCACTGTAAAAGTGAAAGTATAGATCATGTTCTTTACATATATCTATTATCTTTAGGCAATCTTCCTTATCAATCGCTTTACTGTATATTTTCTCATTATTCTCTAGATTTTTAACAATAGCTCCATTACAACATATTATAGGGGTTACTATACCTAAGTGTTTTGCATAAACCTTTGCTGTTGTATATATCCTCCCAGTAGCTATTGCAACATGAATGCCTCTAGACTGCAACTCTTTTAATGCTTCTATATTTTCTTTAGATACTTCACCTTTACTATTGAGTAGGGTCCCATCCATATCAGTGACTATTAATTTATATTTCATGCTATGATCCTCCTTTACTGTATATCAATAAGTATAATTTACTAAGATTAATTATGTATTATAAAAATGTAAAACTATATAGTTATTACATTCAACTTTCTAAAAATGTTCCTTCATCCATCTATATTACCATAATTAACGACATGTTTAAAGCAACCGTTATACACTCCCAGATTATCCATAGAAAATTTAAAACTATTTGTAAACTTTCTATGATTAATCTGGGATAATATTGGTTGCCAAAATAATTTATTCTATATACTACTTATCTAATGTCTTAATACTAGATAATAACAAAATCAACTTCTTTCTGAGAAACATTTACATTAGAAACCTTAATCCTTACTTCGTCACCTAATCTAAAGACTTTACTAGTTCTCTCTCCTCTAAAAAGATGATTTTCTGCATCAAATATATAATAATCGTCTACAAGTGTACTTATCCTTACCAAACCTTCAATCGTATTTTCTAGCTCAATAAACATTCCAAAGGAGATTACACTTGATATTATACCATCGAATTCTTCCCCAACATGATACGACATGTATTCAGCCTTTTTAAGATCGTCTGTCTCCCTCTCAGCTTCTACAGCTACTCTTTCTCTTTCCGATGAGCGATCAGCAGCATTTGCCACTATTCCTTTAAGTTTAGATATTCTATTTTGGTTTAGTTTTTCATTTATCATGTCCCTAATAATTCTATGAATCTGTAGGTCGGGATATCTTCTTATTGGTGATGTAAAGTGACTATAATAGTTTGAAGCCAGACCAAAATGACCGAGATTCTCTGGAGAATATCTTGCCTGTCTAAGGGATCTTAACATAAGAGTGCTAATAATGTGCTCTTCCTTTTTGCCATCAATTTTTTTGAGCAGATCCTGCAACGCCTTTGGATGTACTTCTTCAGAGGTTCCCTTAAGATGATATCCAAAATTGTGTATAAACTTATTAAAACTTGATATTTTTTCAGCTGATGGTAACTCATGAACCCTATAAACAAATGGAATTTTTAGCCAATACATATGTTCAGCTATAGTCTCGTTACAAACTATCATAAACTCTTCAATTATTCTATTAGCTATTCTTCTTTCAGACTTTCTTATTTCAACAGGTCTACCTTCATCATCTAGTATTATCTTGCTTTCTGGGAAATCAAAGTCAATGCTGCCCCTTCTATTCTTTCGTTTAGAAAGAATCGTAGCTAACTCTTGCATTGCTTTAAAATCTTCTACTAAATAATCATATCTTTTAACAAGCTCAGGATCTTCCTTTTCCAATATATCAGAAACATCGGTGTAGGTCATTCTTTCCTTAGTTTTAATTACACCTTCAAAAATTTCATGACTAACTACCGTGCCAGTGTTATCTATCTCCATAGATATAGACATTGTTAATCTCTCTATGCTAGGATTTAAACTGCAAATACCATTTGAAAGCCTTTTAGGAAGCATTGGAATTACTCTATCCACTAAATATACGCTGGTGGCCCTTTTTAGTGCTTCCTTGTCTAAAGCACTTCCTTCTTTAACGTAGTATGTAACGTCAGCTATGTATACCCCTAGCTTGTAGTTTCCATTTGAAAGTTTTTCTACTGAAATAGCATCATCGAGATCCTTTGCATCTGCCCCATCTATGGTAACAATGTTCATATCCCTAAGGTCTCTTCTTTTAGCTATTTCTTCCTCTGAAACCTTATCGGGGATGCTATCAGCCTCACTTAAGACCTTCCTTGGAAAGGCCTCAGGCAGCTTGTATTTCCTAATTATCGATACAATATCAGTGCCAATATCATCCTTATGGCCTAAAACCTCAATGACTTTTCCCTCTGGATTTCTTCTAGACTCTGGCCATCTAGTTATAGCCGCTACGACCTTGTATCCATCCTTAGCACCATTTGTTTCACTTTTAGGTATGTATATGTCATAGTTTATTCTTTTATCGTCGGATACAACGAATCCAAAGTTTTTACTGCTCTCATAGGTTCCTACTATTTCCTTGTTTGCTCTGAATAATATCCTGATTATTTCTCCCTCTGCTCTTTTTCCCTGTCCTATGCTTTTTGACATTCTTGCTATTACTCTGTCATTGTGCATAGCCCCATTTAAATCATTTGCTGGTACAAAGACATCACTTATCTCAGTATTGTCTGGAATAATAAATCCAAACCCTTTCTGAGTGCTTTGGAGTCTTCCTACAACTAAACTCATTCTTTCGGGAACCGCAAATCTATTTTTCTTTGTTTTTATAACTGCTCCTTCATCTTCCATAGTCTCAAGGAGATTTAAAAATTCTCCCATCTCAACGCTTTTTATATCGAAAACATTTGCAAGTTCGCTATCTAACATAGGATTATAGGCTTGTTCTCTCATAAACTCGAGGAGTATTTCTTTAGATACCATATCAACACCTCCTGTTTTAATAGTTATCTTTCATATTAGTAGAAAATACCATCTGTAATTATACCATAGATGATATTGTCTTGATACTGGGTTTAGGTTAACTTATTCAAAATCTTCATAATATCATCAATATTTATCTTGGCAGCATTAATCTTTAATATCTCTTTATTACTTTTTTCTAAAATTGAATCTATCATTTCATCTTGCCTAAGCAAATTGCTTTCGTCATTGTAGTATATAATGGCATCTAACTCTTTATTCGTATCAAGCATATTTGCTACCTCAAAACCATTTACTGTTAGAGCCTCAGCTAGTTCATTAAGTTCCTTCTGAATCCCTATTGTTTTTCCCATTATATTCACCTCCATTATATATAGTTTTTCTAGAATTGATATATTTATACACCATAAGAATTTACTTAAAAATTCTCTTTATCGCACAATAATATTTTAAATTAAGTTTTATTGTGGTTTACTATAACGAGTTGCTCTTCTTATGCATATTATGTAGAGAGAAATTTTTTGGGTGGTGAAAATGAATGAGTACAATAAAAGCAAAGAAATTTGATTTTCGAAGTGTTCAGGGAATATCAATGAACCAATTGACTCAGCATTATAAGCTCTACGAGGGATATGTAAAAAAAATAAACGAAATATGGGGTATATTAGAGAAAAGAGAAGACTATCCGAGCCCAAATACAACCTATAGCTCCATGAGAAGCCTAAAGTTAGGAGAAAGCTATGCACTGGACGGTGTAAAGCTTCACCAGCTTTATTTTGAGAACCTTGGTGGTAATTCTACTACGCCCTACGGCCCTATTCTAGATCTTATCAACAGGGACTATGATTCATATTCCAATTTTGAGGATCGTTTTAAGGATGTGGGTTTAAGTATGCGAGGCTGGGCAGTTCTTGCCATAGATCCCATAGATAATAGACTTCATATATATGGTCAGGACTCCCATGATCAAGGACTTATCTGGAATGCCTTTCCATTACTTGTTTTAGATGTTTATGAGCATGCATATATGATTGATTTTGGAATTAACAGAAGCAAGTACATCGATGTATTTATGAAGGATATAAACTTTGATGTAGTAAATACACGATTGGCAGTCTATAATATACTAATGAGTACATTACCTACTATGAATTTCATGCCAAGATATCATCCTATTTTTATGTAGGAGAGTAAATAAAAACTCAGGGGCATCGAACCCCTTCCTTTTTGGTCAGATTTCTCTTCGAGAAATGATCCCATTTGAAAAGCTAGGCAAACTGCCTAGCTTATCTTCTCTAACCCATCAATTGCATACTGACCTCTAAAACTAAGAATATCTTCCAAACTTAATCCAGCCTGAATTATTCCCTTTGAGTCCTTTCTAGAAATACCAACATACTTGAAGTATTTGTCATCTAAATCTCGCTTCATTATTCTTTGAGCTACTTTCAGACCAGAATCCTTTAATATTTGATAAAACTCATAGGTCTGTGCTTCTATATCATCTTTAAAAGCGAATCCCACTGCTTCAGAGTTATTTGAATAGGTAACTACTCCATTATTATCGGTAACGTAAATTTCAGAAACACCTATTCCTTTAGACAACTGCTGCAATGCATCATTATTCATTTTTCTCTTATCAAAATGAGATGCAAGTTTTTCACATGTTGCAATCAGTTCATTATCTATTTGCTTTTCCAGTGACGATATAAACTTATCAAACTGTACCGATATGTCTGTAATACTACTTGATATTTCAGTATTTTCCTCTATCTTCTCAACTTGATTAATTATTTTGTCATCAATTACCCTTGTTATTTTATCTGTTTCATATGTAAATTTCGCAATGCTTTCAATATTTTTAGCTAAAGCTTCCGAAGCCTTTGTTTGCTCATCAACGCTACTTGAAATATTAGTAATCAACTCTACCATTTCTAATATTTTGTCACTGATACTTGATAGATTTTTCGTGGCATTTGCACTGACGCTTTTTACTCCTTGAGATTTTTTTACGCCTGTGTCCATAACATCGGTGACTTCGTTCATCTTTGCTTGAATATATGATATTTTGTTGTTTATTTCCTTTGCAGTCAATGCACTTTGGTCTGCCAACTTCTTTATTTCATCAGCAACAACTGCAAATCCTCTTCCAGATTCACCGGCTCTTGCTGCTTCAATCGAAGCGTTTAATGAAAGTAAATTGGTCTGATTGGCAATCTCTGAAATAGCGTCTGACATACTTGATATTGATAATAAAAATTCCTTTAAAGAGTCTACATGACCAGAAGAGTCTTTAATTATTTCTCCAATCTCTACTACATTTTCAAGAGCATCTTCGATAACTTTAATGTCTTTTTTTATTACATCTACTGATTCTAAAGCAAAATCCTTAGCATTGTTGCTATAGGATGATATCTCCGTATTCGTTCCGACTAACTCTTCTGAAATAGCAGCATTTTCAGAAGAATCACTGGCTGCCTTGGCAGATCCCTCTATAATTTCAGAAACATTTTCTGATATATCCCTCATACTAACGTAGGAGTCCTTCGAGTTGTCACTAAGCTTTGTAGCCATATCTGCTAAATGTACCTCAGCATGTATGGTATTATATAGCCATTCTTTCATTTTCTCTCTCAACTTTGATATATGACCCTCAATACTTTTAAACTCTTTAAGTTTCAAATCTTCTCTAAGCTCAACTAAAAAATTTCCTTTAGAGTAAGCTTCTAAAAATTCCTCGATAGTAATGATAGATTTAGTAAATTGCTTCTTCACAATACCACCATATATATTTATTAAAATAAATAGTAATAGTGTTAAAACAAGTGCATTAGTTACATTTGAGTCTATTTCCGGAGATACGTAAACATTAAATAATATAATAACTGCAAAAATGATACCTACGAATATTAAGTTTATACGCCAAATACTTTTCATTGCTTCTCTCCCCTCTTTTAGTCTGATACCTACACTGTTTTTTTGTGATATATTTCACCATCATTAGTTATTATTCTACAAAAATTTGGTATATCCTCTTATTTTTTTAAAATTCATAATAGTCTGCTAGCACTATTTTTTTGATGTATTCTGAAAAATATAAAACACTCTGCTCTTTAAAAGATTAGTGTGTTGAGACTTTTAACCACATCGTACCATTTTTTTGCTAGAAAAAATAAAACCCTACTCTTCTCAAGAATAGGGTTTTGTATATATTTTAGACTATATTAGAATAATCCACCGATTGCATTAAATAATGGTGCAAATACTAATGCAACTATAGTCATAAGTTTTATAAGTATATTGATTGATGGTCCAGAAGTATCTTTGAATGGATCACCAACAGTGTCACCAACAACTGCAGCCTTATGAGGCTCGCTACCTTTTCCACCATGATGTCCTTCTTCAATATATTTCTTAGCATTATCCCATGCTCCACCTGCATTTGCCATGAATATAGCCATAAGTACACCAGTTACTAGTCCACCTGCTAGCAGTCCGCCTAATGCTTCTTTTCCTAATACCAGACCAGTAACAATAGGTGCAAGAACCGCTGTCACACCAGGTATTAACATTTCTTTTAACGCTGATGCAGTACTTATATCAACACATTTGGCATATTCTGGTTTAGCTTTACCTTCCATAATTCCAGGTATTTCTTTAAATTGTCTTCTAACTTCTTCAATCATTTCATTTGCTGCTTTACCAACAGATTCCATTGTCATCGCAGAGAATAGGAATGGCAGCATACCACCGATTAATAAACCTACAACAACCTTTGGATTAAGAATATCTATTTGACTTATTTTTGCAACCTCTGAATATGATGCAAATAACGCAAGAGCAGTAAGTGCAGCAGAACCGATTGCAAAACCTTTACCGATAGCTGCAGTTGTATTTCCAACAGCGTCAAGCTTGTCAGTAATACCTCTTACTTCTTTAGGTAGTTCACACATTTCAGCAATACCACCTGCATTATCAGCTATAGGTCCATAGGCATCAACTGCAATAGTCATACCTGCAGTTGAAAGCATTCCTACCGCTGCTAAAGCTATACCATAAAGTCCCATAAATTTATATGCTAAAAGGATTCCACCAGATATGAATAGTATTGGATATGCAGTTGAAAGCATTCCCACTGCTAAACCACTGATAATTGTTGTAGCTGCTCCTGTTTCTGACTGCTTTGCAATCTTCTTAACTGATGCAAACTCACCTGATGTATATATCTCTGTAATTTGTCCAATTATTAACCCTACAACCAATCCTGAAGTAATTGCCCAGAATGCATTCAGATTGCCAAAGAACATTTTACTTAAAACAAAAGCACAAATAACAACAATGATACCACTTACATATGTTCCAAGCTTAAGAGCTTTATGTGGGTCTGATTTTTCATCACCTTTTACGAAGAAAGTACCTATTATTGATGCAATTATTCCTAGAGATGATAATACTAACGGGAATACTGCTCCATTAGGTCCCTTAGCAGCTATACCTAATGTGATAGCTGCTATAATAGATCCTACATAGGATTCAAATAAATCAGCACCCATTCCTGCAACGTCACCTACGTTATCACCTACGTTATCAGCTATAACTGCAGGGTTCCTTGGATCATCCTCTGGAATACCAGCTTCTACTTTACCAACTAAGTCAGCACCTACGTCAGCGGCTTTAGTGTAAATACCACCACCAACACGTGAAAATAATGCTATAGATGAAGCACCTAACGCAAAACCTGTAATTATTTGAGGATCTTTAAATATTAAATATAGTGTACTAACACCTAATATCCCTAAACCAACAACAGTCATTCCCATAACTGCTCCACCTGAAAAAGCCACAGAAAGAGCCTTGTTCATACCGCTTTCTTTTGCTGCATTTGCAGTTCTTACATTTGCCTTTGTAGCAACTTTCATTCCAACGTATCCAGCTAAAGCTGAGAACGAAGCCCCAACTAAAAAGCATATAGCCGTCAGCCAACTCTTTAATCCTAAACCTATTACAACAAAAAGAACTGCTGCAAAAATTCCTAATGCCTTATATTCCCTTGTTAAAAATGCCATAGCACCTTCTTGTATGTATGATGATATTTCCTTCATTCTTTCATTACCAACAGCAACACTGTTAATTCTTGAAGTCAATACAAAAGCAAATATTATTGCGATTATTCCCACAATAGGCGCTAATACTAAATAGCTGTTCATTAAACTGCCTCCTCACATTCCAAATAAATATTCAATTTTTAATTTAACTCATTTTTAAAGAGAATAATGTGATTATTATTCTCTTTAACATCACTACAACTAAATTTCTTTTATCCTTGTAAATATACTAACGCTAAAGAACAAACTATAAATGCTGTTGCTCCTATTTTTGTAACCTTTGAAAGTGTTTCATCATAACCTCTACCTTTTTGCTTTCCTAAAAGTTGTTCTGCACCACCAGCTATTGACCCTGACAATCCAGCACTTTTACCTGATTGTAGCAATATACTAATAATTAAAATTAAGCTAGCTATAACTTGTAATACCATAAAAAACATTTCCATCCCATCCACCTCCTATTCTCAAGCTTAACACAATAATTTTAACATAGGAGTTTTTCAAAATCAACACAATAATGAGAAAGTATTTTTGTGAAAACCTTTGCCTATTAAAATCATAATTTAAGAGGGTAAAAAATACCCTCTTAAATATTATTACTATTATTTACTAGTTTATACAATTCTATTACTTTTTAATGTTATAAAATGCATTTCTTCCAGCAAATTTTGCAGAATTATCAAGTAAATCTTCTATTCTTAGTAATTGATTATACTTTGCAACTCTATCTGTTCTAGAAGGTGCTCCAGTCTTAATTTGACCACCATTTACAGCAACTACTAAATCAGCTATTGTTGAATCTTCAGTTTCACCAGATCTATGGGAAATTACTACTGTATAACCAGCTCTCTTAGCCATTTCAATAGCATCTAATGTTTCAGTTACTGTACCTATTTGGTTTAACTTTATAAGAATAGAATTAGCTGTACCGCTTTCGATACCTCTTGAAAGTCTTGTTGTGTTAGTAACAAATAGATCATCACCAACTATTTGGATTTTATCTCCTAATTTTTCAGTCATTAATTTCCATCCATCCCAGTCTTCTTCATCAAGACCATCTTCAATAGAGATAATTGGATATTTTTCTACTAAATCACTGTAGAATTCTACCATTTCTTCAGAAGTCTTAACTAAGCCTTCCCCTTTTAATTCATATTGCTTCTCTTCTTTGTTGTAAATTTCTGTAGCGGCTACGTCTAAAGCTAACATAACATCTTCACCTGGTTTGTAACCAGCGGTTTTAATTGCGTCCACAATTACTTGTAGTGCTTCCTCATTTGAAGTTAAGTTAGGAGCAAATCCACCTTCGTCACCGACAGATGTGTTTAATCCCTTCTCCTTTAATACCTTTTTTAAGTTATGGAATATCTCAGCACCCGTTCTTAAAGCCTCTGCAAATGACTTAGCTCCAACTGGCATTACCATAAATTCTTGAATATCAACATTATTGTCGGCGTGCTCTCCACCGTTTAATATGTTCATCATTGGAACTGGTAAAGTTTTTGCATTTACCCCACCTAAGTATTGATATATTGATAATCCCAATGTACTTGCAGCAGCCTTAGCAATCGCCATTGAAACTCCAAGTATTGCATTTGCGCCTAGTTTACCTTTGTTATCAGTTCCATCTAAATCTATCATTAATTGATCTAAACCTACTTGATCAAATACTTCTTTACCTATTATTTCAGGTGAAATAATTTCATTAATGTTTTTTTACAGCATTTGTTACACCTTTACCTAAATATCTTCCTTTGTCGCCATCTCTAAGCTCAACAGCTTCAAATGCTCCTGTAGACGCTCCCGATGGTACCGCAGCTCTACCCATACAACCGTCGTCAAGATATACCTCTACCTCTACAGTTGGATTACCTCTTGAATCTAAAATTTCTCTACCATAAATACCAATTATATTAGCCATGTTAATAACCTCCTATTTTTTATGTGTTTTTAAAAGTTCACTATTTGTGAAAAGCTTTCTGCTTCTAGACTTGCTCCACCGACTAATGCTCCGTCAATATCGTCTTGCTTCATTAATTCTTCTACATTACTCGGCTTAACACTTCCACCGTATTGGATTCTTATTTCCTCGGAAATACTATCACTGTAAAGTCCTTTAACTACTTCTCTTATGTAGGCAATTGCACTGTTTGCCATTTCTGGCGTAGCTGTTTCGCCAGTTCCTATAGCCCAAATGGGCTCATATGCTATAACAATATCTTTTGTTTCTTTAACATTAATTCCATTAAAAGCTTCTGTCACTTGCTCCTTAAGTAAGCTCTCTGTCTTTTCTGCTTTTCTTACTTCAAGGGTTTCACCTACACAAACTATTGGTTTAATTCCATGATTTAATGCAGCCTTTATTTTTTTATTTACTGTTTGATCGGTCTCTCCAAAATACTGTCTTCTTTCAGAGTGGCCAATTATACCATAATCTATATTTAAATCCTTTAGCATTATAGGAGCGATTTCGCCTGTAAAGGCGCCCTTCTCTTCCCAATGCATATTTTGTGCACCAATTTTGATATTGGTTCCCTCAGTCGCTTCCTTTAGTATACTCAGTAGCGTGTATGGAGGACATATAACAACCTCTACATCGGTGCCCATAACCTTTTCTTTTAACCCAGAAATATATTCTAAGGCAGCATCCTTAGTCATATGCATCTTCCAGTTGCCTGCAATAATTGGTAATCTCATGTCTTCACCTCGCATATTTATCTTCATCATGGTATAGGGATTTAAGTAAAGACTTCAATTTATACATGTATAAATTAAGTTTTACTATGTAAACCCTATATATAAGTTACGAAAAATCTGTTACATTCTGAAGATTTGTCATCCTCAGAAACGTTGGCTGTCAAATCTCCACAATGTGAGATTTTTATCGTATTATATATAGTTAATTATTTTAAACAATCAATTCCAGGTAAAACTTTACCTTCTAAGTACTCTAATGAAGCTCCACCACCAGTTGAAATGTGAGTGAACTTGTCTGCATATCCTAAATCAATAGCTGCTGCTGCACTATCTCCACCACCAATTATGGTTGTTGCATCCTTTAGGTTTGCAATTGATTCACAAACGCCTATTGTACCCTTTGCGAAGTTTTCCATTTCAAATACACCCATTGGTCCATTCCAAACTACAGTTTTTGCACCATCAAGCTCCTTGGCAAACAACTTAATTGTTTCTACGCCAATATCAAGACCCATTTCATCTTCAGCTATTCCGTCTACACTAACTGTTCTAAAAGCAGTGTCATTATTAAATTCCTTAGCAGCCACTGTATCAACTGGCAATACAATCTTATCTCCAGCCTTTTCTAATAACGTCCTAGCTAATTCTATCTTATCTTCTTCTACTAGTGACTTTCCAATGTTCTTTCCTAAAGCCTTAAGGAATGTGAACATCATACCACCACCAACTAATATCTTATCAGCTTTTTTGATTAAGTTCTCAATAACGCCTATCTTATCAGATACCTTTGCGCCACCAAGTATTGCAATAAGTGGTCTTTCAGGATTGCTAACGACTCCACCGATAAATTTAATTTCTTTCTCTAGTAGATATCCAGCGGCTGACTCTAAATGCTGTGCAATTCCTACATTTGAGGCATGTGCTCTATGAGCTGTGCCAAATGCATCATTTATGTATACATCACCTAGTGATGCCCAATATTTACCTAGCTCTGGATCATTTTTAGTTTCGCCCTTCTCAAATCTTGTATTTTCAAAAAGTAAAACTTCTCCTTCTTTCATATCAGCTATGGAATTTTGTAGGACTTCACCTCTAGTAACTGAAACAAAGTTAACACCTTTCCCTAAAAGCTCTGCAAGTCTATCAGCAACCGGCTTAAGAGTTTTTGTTAATTTGTCCTCTTCAGTCTTTATTCTACCTAAATGGGAGAATAATATAACCTTTCCCCCCTGATCAATAACATAATTTATTGTAGGAAGTGCCGCTACAATCCTATTGTCATTTGTAATTTTCCCATCTTTAACAGGAACATTAAAATCAACACGAATTAATACTCTTTTGCCCTTTAATTCTATATTTTTTACAATCTTTGCCATTTATACAACCTCCTATGCTCTCCACATGATAGGTTCATGTCAAAAAATAGCGGAACTAGAATGCTCCGCTATTATATTATTATAATAATATTAATATATGAATATTATTTATTCATTAAGTCTACAAAATACTTAGCAGTTCTTACTAATTGTGCAGTATAAGACATTTCGTTATCATACCAAGTAACAATCTTAACCATTTGCTTCCCATCTATTTCTAATACCTTAGTACATCCTGCGTCGAATAATGAACCATATTCAGTACCAATAATATCAGATGAAACGATTGGATCTTCTGTGTAACCTAATGTTTCGTTTGAAGCAGCCTTCATAGCAGCATTGATCTCTTCAACAGTTACATTCTTTCCTAATTCAACTGTTAAGTCAACTAATGATCCTGTCATAGTAGGAACTCTCATAGCGCCACCATCAAGTAAACCATTTAGTTCTGGTAATACCTTACCTACTGCCACTGCAGCACCCGTAGTAGTTGGAACGATATTCTGAGCCGCTGTTCTACCTCTTCTTAAATCACTATGAGGACCATCTAAAGTATTTTGATCATTTGTATAGGCATGTATAGTAGTCATTAAGCCCTTTACTAAACCAAAGTTATCATTTAACACCTTTGCAACTGGTGCTAAGCAGTTAGTTGTACAAGAAGCACCTGATAATACAGTTTCGCTGCCATCTAAGATTTCGTGATTTACATTGAAAACTACTGTTTTCATATCACCTTTAGCTGGAGCTGAAATAATTACTTTTTTAGCACCTGCTTTGATGTGCTTTTCTGCTAATTCCTTTGTTCTAAAGAATCCTGTACACTCGATTACAACATCAACATCATGTTCGCACCAAGGTAAGTTTTCTGGATC
>JMSU01000254.1_pt1 | contig 17361 bp, 17 predicted proteins | sample 179011 | NCBI WGS metagenome assembly JMSU01 (sample SAMN02769580, study PRJNA246767) | bioreactor metagenome | isolation source: Culture-1 Bioreactor ArsB derived from microbial biomass from the upper 2 cm... | place: Germany: Bremen | collected day 87 after inoculation
TAAAAGTCTGATCTAATGAGATCAAACTTTTATTTATAGATATCTTTTACATCATTGTCATGTTCTTACATTCAGTAGCACATTCATGACAGATATCAGCACACTGCTGACAATGGTCAGTAGGGAATTTGGAACATTCATCACCACATGTGTTACAGATCTCAGCGCATAAATTACATAATTTAGATGAAAAATCACTATCTCGCGCCATATACTGTGCAGATAAAAGACAAATGTCTGCACAATCTCTGTCTAACTTAATACATCTAGCCATATTTTGAGGATTTGGCTCATCCAAACATGCAGTAGCACAGTATTCACATGCCTTAGCACATTCTAAACATTTATCGATGCATTTTTGATACTTTTCATTTGAAACCATCATTGTATGCAAATTACTTACCTCCTATTCTGTACTTTTAAACAATACTAGTTTGTTCATAGTAATTTCTATTTATTCACAGGTCTTTAACGTAGTGGGTTATTATGAGATAAACATCCAAATAAATAACAATCGCCTTCAATATATAGCTTATAATCGATTTTAGGCCTCATACCATTTAATGTATCTAAATATATTTTTCTGCATTCTTGTATTTCGATTCTTAGTTCATTGATTTGAAATTCTTTATTTTCCTCATCAATTTCATTATCATTAGATATATCGACTATAGATTCTTCTTTATCCTGTATAACATGTTTATAAAAATCCGCCACTTCTGACTTACGGTTTTGTTTTATTAAGGAAAATATAACCATACCAAATTCATCCGATGGAACATCAAAACCTGCTCTAGCGGATGGAAATAGTTCAATTACATTTTCAAAATCGTTATTTTCATAAAAGATAAATATGATATCCAGCAGATGAATATCCGATACTGAAAACACTGTATCGGATAATAAGTAGCCACAGACATTGCTTACTTCCTTTCGATTTTGAAGTTTAGCTTGTGTAAACCCATAATTAACATAAGGATAATATGAGTAAAATTCTTTATTACTAATTTTATGCGATTTATAAAAGGCAACAGCTGCTTCTTTATACTTTTTTTGCCTATATAAAGAGACTCCAAGGTTATTAAGATTTGCTGTCGTTGGTTTTATCCCAGTTGCTATTTTTAATACTTCTTCAGCTTTTATATGGTTGTCAACTTTAAGATATGCTTCACCTAAAGCAGAATATGGATAATGAGAGGTTGGAATCAACATCAAAGCTCTTTCAAGGGTTAATATTGATTTATCGACGCTATATTGCCATCTTCCATCTGTTATTGGTTCGCCTTCAGCAAGATAGAAATAACCTAAACTCGTTAATGTCTCAACTGATGGGTTAATTTGCACTGCCTTTTCTAATAGCGTTAATGCCTTTTCAAAATCGTGGCATTCCATTAATGCACTAGCTAATTTCATCATTAAATGAGTATCTAAGGGGTTTTCTCCTGATTCCTTTTCTAGCCCTTCTTTTATCATTTCATAATCCATAGTAACCTCCAAAAGTAGATAACTGCTTTTTAATCCATATAAGCACCTTTTATTGCTGAAACGGCTAATTTTCTGTACTGTCTCAAAACGCCCGTTTCATTTTTGTACGCAGGTTTAATCCACTTTGCTTTTCTGCTAGCTAAACGTTGGTTAATTATTTCCTTCGGTTGCCTCGCACCTTTCACACCAATTAAGTTAATTGATCGATTCTCTATGTCTATTTCAATCAAATCATTTTCTTCAATTAACGCTATAGGACCACCTTCACTTGCTTCTGGACAAACATGTCCAATGGCAGGTCCACGTGTAGCACCTGAAAACCGGCCATCGGTAATTAAGGCTGTTGAAGCAATCAGATCTGGATTCGATGCTATTGCCTCAGTCGTATAAAATAACTCGGGCATTCCACTTCCTTTAGGTCCTTCGTACCTAATAATAACTGCATCACCAGGCTTAACTAAATGACTTATAACGGCGTTAAAGGCATCTTCTTCGCAATTGTAAACCTTTGCTCGAAGAATAGCATGATGCATGGATTGCGCAACAGCTGAGTGTTTTATCACCGAACCTTCAGGTGCAATATTACCTTTTAACGTTGCTAGAGAACCCGTATCATGTATAGGTGATGTTACAGGAAAAATGACAGTATCTTTTTTCACCTTATATTGTGCTAATAGTGCCTTTTGTTGATTGTACAACTTGCTATTCTTATAGCGTTCTAGATTTTCACCCAAAGTTCTACCTGTGACGGTCATGGCATCTAAGTGTAAATATTCTTTGATCGCTTCCATGATTGCTGGGACTCCGCCTGCATACCAAAAATACTCAGCTGGATAATCACCACTTGGTCGAATATTAGCAATGTATGGAATCCTTTTATGAATAGCATCAAAAGTATCTGCATCGATTTCAATCCCTAATTCATAAGCAATTGCTGGTAAATGAAGTAACACATTACTTGAGCCAGCTACGGCTGCATGAACCATTATAGCATTCTCAAAGGCTTCTTTCGTTAAAATCTGCGATGGCTTAATATTCTTTTCAACTAGATTAACCAAAGCCTCTGCTGCATGACATGTAAACTCAGTTAGTTGATGGGATACTGCCGGGATACAAGAGGTTCCAGTTAATGAAAGACCCAACGCCTCTGCCATAACTTGCATGGTGATTGCAGTCCCCATAAATGCACATGCACCACATGTTGGACAAGCACTGTGCTGATGTGTTGTGAACGTTTCTTTTGATATTTCGTTTCTCTTTAGCATAGCAGAATAGGTACCAATCTGTTCTAAAGTTAGATTATCTGGACCTGCTTTCATGACCCCCCCAGTCACAATAATTGAGGGCATATCTAGTCTAGCAATGGCTTTTAGATGTGCTGGTATTGCTTTATCACAGCTGCAGATAAAGAAGCCCCCATCAAAAGGTGTGGCTGTACCTTGCACTTCAATCATGTTACAAATCATTTCCCTAGATAGTAATGAATAATTCATGCCATCATGACCTTGTGCAATACCATCACAAATATCTGTTGTTGTATATTTTGCTGGTTTCGTATTGAGTTCATGTAGCTTTTTTTCTGCTATTTTAACAACCTTATCCAAATGTACACTACCAGGGTGACTATCCCCTGCAGTACTTTGAATAAATATTTGTGGTTTATCTAGATCATTTTTATGCCATCCCATACCTATTTTTAACGCATCCATTTCAACAGCAACATTTCTCAATTTTTGACTTTTTAACATAACGACCTCCAGACTCTCTTTAATTAATATTATGCCCAGGCATCACTCATTTAAATCTCTATGGATTCTATTAGGTATACCACAAGAATAGCATGCTTTACTATTTTCAGGCAGTATAGGAAAGTACGGTACCTTGCAAGCAAAACGCAGTACTTTCCTATACCGCAAAAAAAGCATATCAATTATATAATAGTTGATATGCTACACATTTGATTTTTGATTGTTTGAATTTGTAGCTCATAATCTTGGTACAATCTGTAGGATTTAACTTAATTAATTTTTTAATATTAAGCAGCCTTTTGTCTATCAATATAAGTAACAGCACTTAATGCAGCAATTAGCCCTTCGCCTACAGCTTTACTAATTTGATACGGTGTACCCGTACAATCTCCAGCTGCGTATAGACCTGGAAGATTGGTCTCCATATTCCTATTGACTTTAATTGTTTTGCCATTCATCTCTAATCCAGAAATTAACTTACTCATGGGTGTTGTCTCTCTTAATAAGAAGACAGCATTACCTTTTAACTCATGCTCTTTTACTCTTAGTCCTTCTACATAGTCTCCAGCAATAATTTCTTTGGGTTTACCATTGATAAGATTAACGGTTTTATTGATATTTTTAACTTCTTTATATTTGTGAACGTAATGCACATTTCTACAGATCTCTGATAGGTAATTAACATCTTTTTCAGCTTCTTGTGTTTCACCAAATACAATTACATCTTTATTTTTATACAACATCCCATCACATGTTGCACAATAACTAACACCTTTTCCAATAAATTCTTCCTCTTTAGGAAGCATTTTCACCATTGGTAAGCCTGTAGCAATGATAACCGTTTTCGCATCAAAAAATTCATTTTCTATATTAAGTGTATAATAGTCTCCCATTGAAAAGATTTGTATCACTTTACCAAGATGGATATCAACACCCATATTTGTTGCATGGTCAACATATTGTTCTATCATCTCTTTACCTGATACGCCATACATCCCCAAATAATTGTTTACTTGCTCTGCTTTGTAAATTAAGCTTGAGGTAGGTTTATTTCCAAATACCATAACGCTTTTATTTCTGGTTGCTCCATTAATTGCAGCAGACAAACCTGCTGGACCAGCACCGATAATTGCAATGTCTAACATCATATCACCTCTATTTTAAATTAATTAACTTACGCCTTATATCTGTATATTATAATATAGTAATATACTATTTTCAAGTGACTATTTCTATAAAAATAATGGTTACTTTTATAAAAAAATTAGTCAAATTGCATTAAACGTTTATTATGGAAGAAACTCATTACCATGACTTAATAGAGCGTATAATAAGAACCCTGGATCCTTAATAAAGTCTTCCAGGGTTCCCTATTATCTCTTAATATTATTCATCTTGATTTAAGCACTTTCGTAGCTTATATCTTTATCTGTAACATCCATAGTATGCAATACATTTAATGTAGCATTTATCATTGGTTTAGGACCACACATATAGACTTTATAACCTTTTAAGTCTCGTTTTTTAATATAGTCTGTAACAAAGCCTTTTTCCCCATTCCAATTGTCATCAAATGCTGCAACTTGGACAAAACTAAACGTGTTACTTTCTTTTGCAAGTTGAGTGAATTCGTCTTTATAGATAAATTCTTTTTCATAGTTTGCCCCATAAACTAATGTGATATCTTCAATTGTATCGTCTTTGATAAGATCCGTTACGATTGGAGCAAAAGGTGTGATGCCTATACCACCTGCAACCAAAAGAACTTTTTTAGCTTTTTTATCAACGATAAGTTCCTCACCCATTGGTCCTTCAAGGTCTACCTCTTGACCTTTCTTAAAAGTATCAAAAATAATACTTGTACCGTAACCATCTTTCATTCTCTTAATACCTATACTAAGGGTTCCTTCTTTCTCATTAAAAGCTGCAATGGAATAAGCTCTAAACATTTCAGGATTATCTTGTATTTTAACAAGTATAAATTGTCCTGGTACATAGTTAACATGGTTTGGCTTTATAAACTTAAATGTATATTGGATGATATCATCTTTTAGATTTTCTACAGCTACAATTTTAGATTGTATGCGTGTTCTATGTTCATAACCATCAAGACTTATCTTATGGTCTAATATACCCGCTACTTTTTCATTAGCTAATGTAAGAATGCCAGCTGGACAATTCTCTACACAGGTAGAACACTTGATACATGAAGCATTATCAAATTGGTTGTTGTCTGAGAACTCCGTATAAGGTGATAATTGCATTGGACATACTCTTGAACATTTACCACATTTATGACACATTTCTATTTTTGAAGCAGTGATTTTTTCATCTGTCATTTTTGTCACGCCAACTTTTTTACCAAATATGTAGGAAATCTTTTGCAACATGCCCATTGGACAGAAATTACACCATGTTCGTGGAGCTACAACAAGTGCAAGCACACCACCTAATAGGGTTACCATGAGATAACTGCTTACAAAAATCAATCCAATTTTATCAAAAAATTTCATAGACCCATAAATACCAGCTACCTGAATGAATTTTGAAATTAATTTATATGAAAATAAACCGAAAAAAATAATGGATAGTGATTTTGATTTGAAAAATGCAGGTATTTTAGCATTTCTACTAATAGGCATGAGTAATGAGTCAAATAAACTTCCATGAGCACAAATGTTACCACACCAGTATCTTCCCTTAAAGAATGAATATAGCATGAGACCGATCATTACCGGTATAACTAAAAGCCCTAATTTGGGATACCACAGTCCCCCAATTGCTACTAATAATGTGAAAATAAAACCATATTTTCTTATTAAAGTAAATGTACGATTTGTTTTAATGTTAAATGAAGCCATTATTAAATCCTCCTATTTAGTCCACTATTATCGTATATGTAAACACTGTTTATATTTATATATCGTATTATTACGATATTATGATTGAGAGTATATAATATTTCAATGGTAAAGTCAATAGATTTTATTCGTTTATATAATATTAATTACGAATGTGTGTTGACGAATAAAGTTAATTACTATATAATCTAAATCACAATATCGCTATATTGCAATATAGTTATATAGCTTTGCTTTACACATATTAAAAAGACTAGAAAGGAATGATTTCATGGACATATCTACAATTATTTTATATGTATTAGCAGTTGTACTACTTATAATTTCTTTCGTTAAAGATAGAAAAAAACAAAGATGGGTGTTAAAAAAGGATGGATGGCTTTTAAAAAAATTCTTCCTATACTGATACCTCTTTTCCTAATCGTTGGTATCATTTTAACCGTTATTAGCCCAGATATTATTAAATTTTCATTAGGTGAAAACTCTGGCATTATGGGTGTATTTATTGGTTTACTCGTTGGTTCAATAGCATTTATGCCACCTTTTGTTACCTACCCTTTAGGTGTTGAGTTACTGGAAAAAGGAGCTGGTTACCCACAAGTAGCTGCTTTTGTTACAACGCTTATGGCAGTAGGAATTGTATATTTTACTGCTGAAACAAAGTTTTTTGGTACAAAATCAACGATATTACGTAATGGTTTAGGCTTTATCGCTTCATTAATTGTTGCACTTGTTGTATGGGGGGTTATGTAGATGACTATGAAAAAAATACTAAAAAACAAAACACTAATGATAGGATTATTGATATTACTCATACTGTCAATTTATGATATATCACTGGGGATTAAGTCTCTTCAATCTGCTTCGTTCCAGATTTTGTCCATGTTAAAAATAGTGCCGCCTATATTCTTACTCATTGGACTATTAGACGTCTGGGTGCCGAGAGAAACGATGATAAAATTAATGGGGAAAGGATCTGGTGCACTGGGTATATTAATTGCCTTTCTTTTTGGAACATTTGCTGCGGGACCATTAGTAGGCGCTTTTCCAGTAGCAATGATTATGTTGAAAAAAGGTGCACGATATGCTAATGTCATTTTCTTTTTAATGATTTGGGCAAGTTCTAAACTTCCAATTTTATTTTATCAATCAACAACCATGGGACTCAAATTTACAATTGTATCGAATATAACCTTAATTCTGGTTTATTTAATAGGTTCCCTTGTTATAGAAAAATCTTTTTCAAAGAAGGAATTAGATGCACTTTATGAGCATGTTGAAGAAATGGCGAAGTAAAATTATTTTGAGCAGCACAAGACAAGCCTAATCTAAACAAAAGAATTAGGCTTGTCTTCTAAATGATACTTTTATATATCCCCTACTAATCATCTGGCGTGTTCCCTAGTTCTTCCTACCTCGATAAACTGCCGTTCTTAGTTCATTAATATATTCTTGTTTATCTGGCATATCACTTTCCATTGCATGATTGACAGCCTTAGGAACTCTAAATAACGCACTCTTATCAAATAGAAACATTATTCAATCTATAGTAATAGAATGGTTTTTCTTCTGTATCACCTGAATTAAGAATCATTCTTGTATCAATCTTTGTAAAACAACATTTTTTTACCACCTTCTGAGAAGGGTAATTATCTAACTCAACAATTGCAATTAGATATTCTAGATTGAGTGTTTCAAATGTCCACTCTACCATTGCGTTGACAGCTTCGCTCATATAACCTTGATTACAGAATTCTTGGGAAATAAAATAAGCTATTTCAATTTCATTATCAACCTCTTCTTTATTTCCTATTCCAATCATACCGATGAGTTCACCAGTTGATTTTAGTGTTATGGCAAGCATGATTCTTGCTGTTTCTTTTGTAGCTGTCTCATACTGTTTACCAACCCATTTAATCCATCCTTTCCTTTCTTCTATAGTACAGTTCCAATCAGACATCCATTGTAAAATATATGGTTGAGTACATATTCTATGTAATTCTATACAATCACCAAGAGTAAATTGTCTTAATATTAATCTTTCGGTTTTTATACGGATACTCACTTTTATACCATCTCCTTATAGCCAAACTATTTATCTACCCAATAAATTATTATTGGTGTTACTAACATAATAGTAACAAGTATATATGTTTTAAGCAATAAATAAATGTATACCATTTGATAATTTTTACTCTCCCAAATTAAACGTGACAATTATCAGCATAACTGTACACTATATTGCATATCATAATCTTTGTTCAATAATTGAACTCTCTTTTTGAATACCCATCTTTACCTTCCTCAATGATTGAGTAGTCTAACGCATCAGGTATTTCTGTTATGATCAATTGCATTATAATTATCTTGTCAAGTTTACTCGAATTATAATAGATACTACTTCAACGCATAAATCTAGAAAAAGGATAGATACTATATATGTTCACGTAATTATTAAAACTAAGGAGGCAAAGAAAGATGAGAAAATCAACCCAAGAAAACAGCGAGAGTATGAGAAAGACCTTTAAAAATAATGGGAAATTTAATACTGAATTTGGTCAATCTGAAATGGACGAATATGAACATAGAAGTGAACAGATAGATAGAGATGAAGAAAACACGGAGTATTAATTAATAGGTTATTGAAGCAAGCATAAAATTAGTACCCAAAATAAGCTTAAGAAATGATGTTTCTATTTCTTAAGCTTATAGCTTTTTATATCCTTAATTACAATTGCCCTTTTAGTCATATAGCTGATATTGATTACGTCCGTTACTCTTCGCTGACATCATTGCCTCATTGGCATGTTTCATAACACGTTCATTGTTGTCCACTGTAAAATCAGAAATGCCTATACTAACAGTAACATTTAACTTCACATCATTAAATACAAAGGGTTCTACCTCTATCGCCTTAATAATATCAGCTGAAATTGCTTTTACAATCTCTTTTGTTTTATCTTTTATAATAACTGCGAACTCATCCCCGTTTATGCGTGTTGCAGTTACATCTAACTGATATGATTTCAAGACTTTGTTAATACGTTTAGGTATCGCTACAAGGACTTTATCTCCAGTATAATACCCATAATCAGCGTTGATACGATCGAATGAATCAATATCAATATCTAATACAAATCCATTGACTATATGACCCATTTGCTCTAAAATTGAATCTTTGTTCATCTCTCTGTTAATCACAATGTTACCTCCCTCATAACAGTGATAGGTTAAGACAACCCTTGGGAACATATTCGTATATACGTTTTCATGCCTGTATTGCTGTGGAGAGATACCAAATAAACGCTTAAATGCTCTTGAATAGGATTCATACGTACTGTATTGATATTGAAGAGCAATATTTAAAATACTCTCGTCAGAATCTATTAAATCCTTGGCTGATAGAGACAAACGACGTCTGCGTATATAACTTTTTACAGTCGTACCTAGGATACTTGAGAAAATATTATAAAAAGAAGACTTCGACATATAAATTGATTTTGAAATATCTTCTGTATGGATTTTCTCGAGTAAATGCTCTTCAATATAATCAATCGCATCTTGCATTCGTTTAACTAATTGTTTATCAACCATTGGTAACCTCCATAAGATATATCTTAGGCTTATTATACAATGGTATCATAAGTTCTGCATGACATTTTTTCCAATTATTTAGTAGACTGTCATAAATGACTTAAATTACTGATTATAGGGTTTATATCGCTTTAAACTTAATGAATTAGTCACAACTGAAACTGAGCTAAATGCCATTGCAGCACCTGCAATCATTGGGTTTAATAAACCCAGCGCCGCAAAAGGTATACCGATAGTATTATAAAAGAAAGCCCAGAAAAGATTCTGTTTTATTTTACCCATTGTTTTCTTAGACAATCCGATACTAGCCGGTATAGCTCTAAGATCACCAGTCATAAGGGTTATATCAGCTGCTTCAATAGCTACATCTGTTCCTGTTCCCATAGCCAATCCTATATCAGCCGTTGCAAGAGCAGGTGCATCATTAATACCATCACCAGCCATAGCAACAACTTTGCCCTTAGCTTTTAACTTTTCTACTTCTACAGCCTTATTTTCAGGTAACACTTCCGCTAAGACATGGTCAATGCCTACTTGCTTGGCTATAGCATTAGCTGTTCTTTGATTATCACCTGTAATCATATAAACATCTACATGCATTTTCCTTAGTGTTGCGATAGCTTCTTTTGACGTATCTTTAATGGTATCTGCTACAGCAATAATAGCTTCTATTTGTCTATCCATAGCCATAATCATAGCCGTCTTACCATCATCTTCTAATTCTGTAATAATAGACTCAATAGCTGAAGTATCCATATTCTGAGAAGCCATAAGCTTACGAGTACCTAGATAGATTATCTGCCCATCTATCTCTGCTTTTACCCCTTTTCCCGGAATGGCTTCAAAAATATCAGGGTCTTTTATATTGTTCATATCTTGAACACCTTTTTCATAGATGGCTACACCAAGTGGATGTTCGGATTTTTTCTCTGTTATGGCAGCTAATTTAAGGATATCCATTATATCTCCATTACCTATTGGTATAATATCTGTTACTTCTGGTTGACCTTTTGTGATGGTGCCAGTTTTATCAAGGACAACAGCATTAACTTTGTAAGCACGTTCTAAATGTTCGCCACCTTTGATTAGGATACCATTTTCAGCACCTTTTCCTGTTCCAACCATGATGGCTGTTGGGGTAGCAAGGCCTAGTGCACATGGGCATGCTATAACTAAGACGGCAACAGCGCTCACAAAACCCATTGTTGAATCACCTATGACAAAGGTCCATATGATAAAGGTAAGAACCGCAATACCTACTACAATGGGTACAAAAACGCCAGATACGGTATCTGCAATCTTCTGAATAGGCGCTTTTGAACCTTGTGCATCTTCGACCATCTTAATAATTTGGGATAAAACAGTGTCTTTCCCTATTTTGGTGGCTTGAAATTTAAAAGAGCCTAATTTGTTAATAGAAGCACCTACAACCAAATCACCTGTCTTTTTCTCTACAGGAAGACTTTCTCCTGTTAACATGGATTCATCAATAGATGAGTGGCCTTCTACAATTTTTCCATCTACAGGAATTTTTTCACCTGGTCTTACTACGATAATATCCCCTATCTCCACTTCTTCTATAGGTACATCAATTTCTTGTCCATCACGAATTAAACGAGCTGTTTTAGGCTGTAATCCCATAAGCTTCTTGATAGCTTCTGATGTTTTACCCTTTGCTACTGCTTCAAAATATTTACCTAATAATATAAGGGTAATAATGACAACAGCTGATTCATAATATAATTCTTTCATCATACCTTGGGTGAAGAAAGTATTATATACACTATAGAAATAAGCTGCTGATGTACCCATAGCAATAAGTACATCCATGTTAGCACTCTTAGCTTTTAAAGCATAGTAAGCATTTTTATAGAATCTAAAGCCAATGATAAACTGTACAGGGGTTGCAATAACAAATTGAAAATAGGCATTGTGTAGGAATGGAGCATCTACACCGATGAGCATAAATACCATACCTAGTAATAAGGGTGAACTAACTAAAATGGATACGATTAATTCTGTTTTAAGCCGTTTAATCGCTTTTTCTCGGTGTTCTTTTTCTTCATCAAGGTTAACATTGTCTTCTTTTTTTGCACCATAACCTAATTTTATTACAGATTGGATGATGTCGGAGCTTTTAACTGTTTTAGGATTATACTCAATGGTTGCTTTTGATGTAGCTAAATTTACAGAAGCCTTTAATATGCCTTCCTGTTCGTTTAAGTGTTTTTCAACCTTCGCTGAGCAAGAAGCACAAGACATACCGTCTATTAGGAGTGTTAGTTTCTGTGTATCCTTCGTTTCGGCTAAAACGCCAAATCCTAAGTCTTTTATCGTTGATTCTAGTTGTTCTTTCTTCACTTCATTTGGGTTATATGATATCGTTGCTTTTTCAACTGCTATATTGACATTAGCATTAATAACGCCCTCTTGGTGCTGTAGCGCCTTTTCGACTTTGGCAGCGCATGACGCACAGGACATGCCTGTTATGGATATTGTTGTTTTATCTGCCATATTGATTACCTCCATTATTTTATATTTTTCCCGTTGATTTTCTAAAAATTATTGAATGTAAATTAAAACATCTTAATTCGATTCTGTATAGTAAGGCCAATCATTTATACCACCTAGATCAAAAACATTGGTATAACCTAACGCTATCAGTTGATTTGCCGCGATCTCACTTCTTCTACCACTACGACAATAGACAAATATTTTCTGATTTTTATCAGAAATATAATTATCAATATCCGATTCTAAGCTATCTAGTGGTACGAGCATGCTCTTGGGAATATGAGAAACATTATACTCATCTAAAGTACGTACATCCAGTAATATGATGGACTCATCAACGTCTAGCGCTGCTTTTGCATCTGCTGGTGATATGGATAGATATTCTATTGTCGAATCTTCTTCATCAATTTTATCACCTTCTACTTCTTGTTCATTGACGTCTTCTTGAACTTTGGTCTCTGCATGATCTGTACTGCAACCACTTATTGCAATAACCAAAAATAATAGCATAACTATATATAATTTCATATGCTAACCTCCTTGCATATCCTTAAACAAGTGTCTACTTCATAACCTTATCCAGTATCTTCATCAGCTCTTCAACTTTTTCGTCACCTTGATCTTGCATCAAAGCTTCTTTCAAACAATGATTCATATGCTGGCGTAGAATGATAAGATTACATTTTTTTAAAATACTACCTGCCGCCATAATCTGATTGGATACATCCACACAATAGCGCTCATCTTCTAGCATTTTGATGATGCCATCAATCTGCCCTCTTGCTGTTTTTAATAGATTGTAAGCTTTTTGTTTATCTGCATTCATTATTCCTACCTGTTGTTATTTCAATCAATCATATAGATTAACTTGAGAATAACATAACCTTTCTTCTTAGCATCCCCCTCCCCTGGGGGGTGGTATACTATTATCATATTGACTAAGTGATGATTTGTCAAGTATAATTTTTTAAAAATACTACTATTAGCATGTCCAGAACGTGAAATTGTATGAGCAAATGCAGATGTATACGACCTGTTCCAATCACATATGTTTGATTGATGACTTTCCTATAAGAGAATAATAGCTACTACGCTATGTAATGATTTCAAGAAAAATAGAAGTAGAACTTGCCTAATACTATAAAAAAACGCAGAAAAGACTAAACATCTTCTCTACGTTCCATATCATTTCATAAATGTTAATTTTATAAGGTATATCCATAATTCTTTCCACTAATAATCGTGTTCGTAATGTTTACATCTACTTCAATTCCCTCATATAGAGAATACTTGGCTTTACTTAAGAAAATATTTGGGTTAATGGTATGGGTATCATGTTGGTCAACTATAACGATATCTGCATCAAACCCTACTTTTATTTGACCTTTATTAATACCAAGTATCTGAGCAGGATTATGAGACATCTTCTGAATGAGATCATTCAGGCTTAATTGATTGTTACTTACTAAATGAGTATATGCTAACTTAAAAGCCGTTTCAAAAGACGAAAATCCAAAAGATGCTACTTGGAACTCTAATTGCTTAGAGTCAATGGTATTAGGTTTGTGATCAGAACTGATTACGTCAATGGTTCCATCTTTTAGCCCTTGAATAATACCCTCTATATCTTCGCTAGTCCTGAGGGGCGGGCTTACTTTAGCAAAAGTATTGTAATGATCAGCCATGGTCTCATCCAATATAAAATATCTTGGAGAGGTCTCTGCTGTTATATGAATGCCCTGAGCTTTTGCCATTCGGATCAGTTCAACAGATTCCTTAGTTGACACATGAGCGATATGCAAATGAATATCATATTCTTTGGATAATAGTATGTTTCGAGCCAAGTGCATGGTTTCAGCTACAACAGGAAACCCTTTTAATCCTAGTCGTGTTGATGTATAGCCCTCATGAATACCACTATTGTTAGATATGCTCGTGTCCTCACAATGCATGATAATCGGCATATCTAGCATACTCACATAACGAAATATCTTATTAACTAAACTATTATCTTGAATAGGTATATCCCCATCAGATAATGCAACTGTGCCTGATAATTGCATCTCTCCATACTCCGTTAATTCATTGTTCTCACAGCCTTTTGTAAGACAACCATATGGAAACAAATGGGTCACTGCATCGGTTATTGACTTTGCTTTAATATATTCTACAACTGTTTTGTTGTCAATGGCTGGTAATGTATTAGGATTACATGTAATACTGGTAAAGCCACCACGAGCAGCACTAAGAGAAGCTGTTATAAGATTCTCTCGATGTTCATAGCCAGGTTCACATATTTCACAATGCATATCAATAAGACCTGGTATAACAATCTTATCTGTAGCATCTACTGTGTAATAACCTTCTATTGCTAAATCAGTGCCTATTTCTGCTATTTTACCTTGATTGATGAGTATATCCAATTGTCGCAGACTACCATCTTCTGTTAGGACTGTTCCATTTTTTATTAGTAAATTATACATCGTAATTCAACCCACCTTTTGATAATAAGTGAAATAAAGCCATCCGAACGGCTACACCATTCATTTGTTGCATATTAATCACTGACTTGTCGCCGTCAATAACTTCTGAAGAAATCTCAATGCCACGATTAATAGGACCTGGATGCATAACAATAACATCTTCTTTTGCATATTTCAATCGATTATTATCTAACTTAAATAATCGCATATACTCATTGATTGAAGGCAAAAGATTTGCTTCTTGACGTTCACTCTGAATCTTCAAAGTCATAATCACATCAGCATCAATAATAGCTTCTGTAATGGTATTGTGCACTTCAACAAATTCACTCATTTTGCTTGGGATAAGTGTTGGTGGTCCAGCTATAGCAACTTTTGCACCAAGCTTCGTTAGACCCCATATATTACTTCGTGCAACTCGATTATGCATAATGTCACCAATGATAGCAACCTTAAGTCCTTCAAAATGATTTTTTTGTTCATAGATGGAAAGAAGATCAACAAGTGATTGACTTGGATTTTCATTACGCCCATCACCTGCATTAATAACCGATGCATTAACATACTTAGTCAGATAATGCGGTCCTCCTGACATAGGGTGTCGAATGACAATAAAATCAGCCCCCATCTGATCTACTGAACGCCCTAAATCTTTTAAGGATTCTCCCCGCGTTAATTCCTTAGATGTGGTCAGATGAATTACTTTAGCACTTAAATTCTGAGCCGCTAATTCAAAGGAAAGCTTAGAGCGAGAATGTTCTTCATAGTAGAGTGTGGCAACTGTTTTTCCCTTTAAGAAAGGTGTTGTATTATATTTCTTAGAAGCTAATGTACATTTCATCTTTTGTGCTGAATTAAGTATATAATGAATCTCATCACATGATAAGCTTTTTAAATCCAAAAAATGTTTGCGATTAAATAACATGTTTGATACCTCCATGCATTTCTGATAAAGTCTATTATATGCCAGTCTACTTATTAAATCAATAGGAAACACCTATTCGACTGTTTTCGCTAATTAATCTAAACAAAGAAATTCATAGAATTACACAAAAAATTCTTCTTATACAACATGTAATGCTACTAACTAATTAGAGCTTATAGTTGGTGTAAGAAGAATTCTAAGAAGAAATTGTTTTTCGTTATTTGTTACTCTATATATTGCATTAAAAATTATTCTGTTTCATTGTCTATTTATTAATATAGCTTGAAATACGTACAAATAAACTTGCCATCTGACCTCTGGTGATAGTATCAAGTGGTCTAAAAGTAGTGTCACCAAATCCTTTTAAAATATCATGGTGACTCATGGTATGAACGGCTTCATATGACCAATTTGTTTTCTTCATATCACTAAAAACATTGTTATTGGTTGGTTGATTAAATTCTGCTTTTAAGTAATTATAAAGTAGTTGAGCCATTTGCTCTCTTGTTATCTTCTCATCAGGAGCATATTGATAGTTTCCTTTACCTTTTATAAGACCATTAACATAAGCTGTTTCAATAGCCCTCTTTGCCCAATGACTGGATGACACATCCTTAAAATAAGAAGCATCAACTAAGTCTAAATCCAATGCTCGTACAAGTGAAAAAGCTGCTTCTGCTCTTGTAAGACTTACATCTGGACCAAATTGTGTACTACTAATACCGAGCATCCAATCTTTTTGGTAAATATCAAGTATATCTTTTTCAGCCCAATGGCCATCAATATCCTTAAAGTAATTCCCACTTAACCAAGAAGAATAGTTGTCCCAAATCTTCGTATCTTCTTGTCCCAAGCTCCAGCTCCCAGTGCCTTTTAATCCATACTTATTAGCTATTTTAATACGTTCTTTGATGGTCTCATCATTCTCAAACCATATTTCATAATTACCTTCTTCTAAAGGTACGCCCCAACTGTATAGATTAAGTTTCTTATCATTTTTCCTCACACAAAAACGTCCTCGCATACTATTCTTTTCTCGGTCATAGGTAACTTCTGCGTTGTAGTAAGATAAAATAGTCTCTATATTGTCCAATGGAACGCCTCTGCCTTGTATGGATGATTTAATGCCTTCCCAACGACTATTGACCTTCCATATACGTCCGTAAAAAGGTATTCCTAGAACGATTTTATTTGGTGAAATACCAAGTTCAAGGGGATACTTAACAGAATTTTCCATAAACCACTTACTCGATACTGGTCCGGGCATACTTCCTAACCAACTCTCATCATAAGCCATAATCATAAGGTAATCACTGTACTTTGCAAGTTCTTCATAATCGTACATCCCTTGCCATCCTGTATTGGAACCTACAGGATTTGCTGCTACTGCAACAGATACTTCTTTTGAAGCAGGAACTTTTTCACGTACTAAACGAACAAAGTCACTAAAAGCATCTCTACTCTCTTCATTGAGACCTTCTATATCTATATGGATACCATCAAAGTTATAATCACTAACCAGATTAGCCAATTCTATTGCTCTATCTTCACGGTTTTCTAACATTTTTTTACCGTCTGCTTCCTTATCCCAGTGGTTACTTAGGAATGGAACAATCCTCATACCTTTGTCATGTATAGCATTAATAAAGTTTTTATCTATATCTTTTAGTACTAGTTCCCCATTTTCATTAACGTCAATATAATTAGGTGATACGGATTGTAAAGCGTTATCCGTTCGGTTGATATAATTT
>JMSU01000255.1_pt1 | contig 17312 bp, 16 predicted proteins | sample 179011 | NCBI WGS metagenome assembly JMSU01 (sample SAMN02769580, study PRJNA246767) | bioreactor metagenome | isolation source: Culture-1 Bioreactor ArsB derived from microbial biomass from the upper 2 cm... | place: Germany: Bremen | collected day 87 after inoculation
GAAGTATGGATGGCTGACATTAATGCCGACCTGCTGCGTGAAGTTGTAATGGCACATAAGATCAAGTTTGCACCACTTCCGGTTTACCCTCCGTCCAGACGTGATGTAACCGTTATCGGTCCCGTCTCCCTGCACGCAGAAACCATCAAAGAAGCAATTCTCGGCCTTAAACTGGCTTTGCTCGAGTCAGTCGAACTGGTCAACGTATTCACCCCTGAAGGTCAGGAAGATGAGCGTAACCTCTCTTTCCGCCTTACCTACCGCCACGGACAGAAGACTCTGACCGATAAGGCTGTAGACAAAGAGCATAAAAAAGTACTCGCAGCGCTTGAAAAGGCACTGCCTGTAAGATTTTAAGCTCAGCTTAATATAACTAATGAAAAATCCCCCGCACGGCTTAGGCTGTGCGGGGGATTTTTCATTAGTTAAAAAACAAGATTTTTTACTAAACGATACGGCTTACTTTATAAAAACTCAGGAAAGTAACAATATACGCTGTCATTAATGCACCCACAAGACATATACCGACAAATAGAAATGTAAAATCCCATCCGAAATATGCAAAAAGTACAGGGAACAAAACAGGCTTTACTGAACGGCAACTGATGAAATTAGCTATAATAAAAGTCGAGGCCCCCTGTTCTTTCAATGATTTAAATAAAGGATACCATGCATAAAGAGGCCCCATAGAAAGAATTCCGGCAAGAGCCGACAGAAGCACCCCTTTTATCCCTGTTTTCTGCCCAAGAAAACGTGTTACAATTGCAGGTGACAACACACGGTTAAGCGCAGTCATCATGCATATGACGAAACAGACTGGCAAAATCATCTGTTTCAAGATTGAACAGCTAACGTCAAATGCTCTTACTGTGGATTGAGAATTATAAGTGTATAATGCAGCATACACAACGCCCACAACTAATGGGAATATCCATGACCTAATCGTTCTTTTAATATGCAGGGCCAATTCAATCATATGTATCCCCTCTGCCACACAGCAAATACAATTGATAAAAATATGGTCACACCAAAAGCCGTAATGTTTCGAACGAGAGCAAAACGCCATCCGAGAGCTTGGGCTTCTACAGGAAGCTGGATTATCCCCACATTAACCCAAGTCATCATCAAAGCCATAGCTCCGGCCTGTGTTACACCGGAATTAAGCAGGCTTTCAGCGATCACGTAACTATTGATTGGATTTCCAACCAGAATACTTCCCAATCCAGCACCTATCAAAATATCTTTAAGATATGACCCTGAAAAAAGAGAAAGTAAAACCTGCTGGGAAACAAAACTTTTAAACAGCCCCAACAAAAGAATTACTCCAAGAAGTCTGGGGAGCATATTGTAGAATTGGCCTACTCCTTTCTTAAATGCTTCTTTCCACTGCCCAGATCCAGTTTCATCCTGTTCTGTGTTCTCCTCTGTGGAATCGTCAACAGGTTCATCTAAGTAAGCACTAAGCACCTCACTGACCGGGCCAGAAACTCCGATGACAATATCAATGGATTGTTTCTTCATTGCATTGACTATATGAGGAGCAACATACCCCACAATAAGAGCATCCGCCTTCAGGCTTACAGCCAGCGAAATAACAGCGACTCCGGCTCCGGTTCCAGAAGATTGAGGAGGACCGTCTTTAACTTCAAACGACATATCGTCTGTCTCAATTATGAGTACATAGGGAGCTGTACCAAGTTTAGAAGCAACCGTCCCCTCCATATCAGGAGAGTTGCTTGGAATAACTATTTTCATGATATCTCTAATTTTTTGGTTAAAAGGAAAACCAGAGTAAACCTTTTAACGAGTAATTAATTTGCTTTCAGTCAGACATTGAAAATCAATTTTATCCATTACGCTCTCTGAATCAACTACGCTTCAGACAAAGAGATGATTCTCACTACAAATTTAATAAAATATAGCTTAGACATTGGGCTATACATACATAACTGGACTTTCACCCTCTCACCCTGTAATGAAATTGAGTTACTTAAGTAAACTAAATAATTCTGAATTAGATAAACAGGACAAAATATGGCTAGAAAGACTAAAGAAGAAGCGGAAAAAACGCGGCAGGCATTACTGGCTTCGGCTTTCAAAGTATTTAGTGAAAAAGGATACGCCAAAACCACTTTGCAGGATATCGCTGAAGACTCTGGTGTTACCCGAGGCGCAGTCTACTGGCATTTCAAAAACAAAACAGATCTTTTTGAAAAACTGTTCGACTATGCCTTCATGCCTGTACGGGACCTGCTCTTTAATAAATTCGAAGAGGATCTCCCCCCCAAAGAAATGTTATCGAGCCTGATGAATGTCTGGCTGAAACATGCCGGGGGAGATGATAATTTTCGAGCAGCTTTCGGTATTATGTTTAATAAAACTGAGTGGTCTGAAGAGCTCATGCCCTTCAAACTTAAATTCAGAGAATATGAATTTAAATTTATTAAAAAAACTGAACAAATAATTGAGCAGGGACAAAAAGAAGGGACTTTCAGGGAAGAACTGAAACCTTCAGTTGCAGCCGCGCAATATTTTTCAATATTTTTAGGACTGGCTCAATACACACTTTTTTTTCCGGAAGAAGTAGATATTGCAAACGAAGCTGAATCTTTAAGCGAAATGTTTATGCACTCATGTTTAAAAGAAAATTAGTATTCCTTATTACTGGCCTGTTGTTTCTTGTCTCCACTGCAGCCTTTGCAGGAGAAAAAGAGTTGTTTCCCACCAGCGAATTCAAGCTGGGCTATGAAGGGATGTACATGTACTACGATGAACCTGACGTAATGCACGAAAAGGGCATTCTAAACGGCGGATTCGGCTCATGGACAGGATACTTCACAGACTATCAGATCATGCTCAACGCAGAACTTGAAGGTGTTGTCGGTTCTTTAAAATATGATGGTCAATATAGCGATGGTACAAAACTTAAATGTGATAATGATGATTATTTCATAAGTGGACGCACCACGCTAGGTATGGGATTCGATCACGGAAACACTGGGATTACTCCCTACATAGGAATAGGAACAAGGTACTGGTACGATAAAATCAAGGCTACTGGCGGATATGAACGAGAAATAGCTCAGCTATACATGCCTATCGGGGTAAATATTATTACCCATATGAATGACGGGTGGTCTATAGGCGGAACCCTTGAAGGAGACCTCCTGCTTGGAGGTAAGGTTAAGAGTAAACTTTCACAAGCTGCTTCAGGCTATGAAGATGCATCCAACACCCAGGAATTCGGAAAAGGCGGCGGCGCTCGCATTTCTGCATTTTTAGAGTATGACTTTGATGACTATTCTCTCGGTTTTGAACCATATTTCCGTTACTGGCAGTTTGCCAAATCCCAGACTGATACAATCAGTACAGGGAGCGGCACAGCAACAGTGGTTGAACCAAAGAACAAATTCTACATGTCCGGGATCAGGCTTTACATAAAATTCTAGACAGATATAAGACGTTAAAAAAGATCCCCCATGAATTAAGTTTCACGGGGGATCTTTTATTATTAAAGTTTGTCCTGATAAGCTCCAGCTGAGTATGTCAGTTCATAACTATGAGAATAGATTTCAAAAATATTACCGAAGGGGTCTTCACAATAAACCATACGATACGGTTTTTCACCGGGATAATATTCGCGCACCGGCATTCTCTGTTTACCTCCGTGCTCAACAACTTTAGCAACAAGACCTTCCACATCAGGATCCTGAATACAAAAATGAAACACTCCGTTTTTCCAGTATTCAAAATTATTTTCACGTTCTTGAGCGTTGTTGAATTCGAATATTTCAACACCGATCTTATCACCAGTTGACAGGTGAGCAATTTTAAAACTCCCCCAGCCCTCGCCGAAAACATCGTTACACATTATTCCGATTGAAGAATCATCTGCCTGAATTTCAGTGGGGGGCATTATAACATACCAGCCAAGTACTTTAGTATAAAAGTCGACCGCCTTTTCAAGGTCAGTGACAGAAAGGCCGATGTGTGAAAAAGTTCTTGGATATTTCATTAAGTTATCTCCTGTACAAAATTAATTTAAATTCTTAACTAAACAGATCTGTATAAATAATACCACTGATTGAGTTTTGCACAAGAAGGCACTTTCTCGTTCGCTACGAACCAAAAAGTGCGTAAATGGATTTTTATATACTCAGAGGTTCTAAATGATAGAATGGAATGGTAAAAAATATCGCTGCCCGGTTGAAGTTTCAATGGAAGTTCTGAGTGGAAAATGGAAATGTCTTATGCTCTGGCATTTACATGAAGGGACCAAGCGTTACAAACAACTGGAAAAGATTGTCCCCGGGGTAAGCCAGAAAATGCTTACTCAACAACTTAAGGAACTGGAACGTGACGGTCTGTTAACTAAAAAGATTTATCCCGAAGTCCCCCCTCGAGTTGAGTATACTTTGACAGAACTGGGACATTCTGCTTTTCCCATTTTAGAAATGATGCACAAGTGGGGAATCGAAGGGCTTAAGCTTGGAAATTAACTGAATACGATGAATTAAACAGAAATTCCCCTTTCAATTTAAATTGAAAGGGGAATTTTTAATATTGTTTAGACACAATGATAGAATAGAAAGACAACTTAAATCTGAAACTCGCCACTCTTATAAATGACAACTTCACTTCCATCTTTCAACTTCGCATAGACTGTTTTGTCCTGAGTGTTAACTAAGTCCCAATGCAAAGCAGAAGTATTGTAACCCAACTCTTTTTTGAGTCCTTCATCCAGCTTGGACTGATCACCAGCATAAGTGTCAGCATATGAAGACCCTACTGCGACATGGCAGTTACCGAATTCACCACCATAGTTTTCATCATAAAGAGTGTTAGCCATAAATTTATCGATACGGGAAAAACGACGGTCAGTCAGAGAAAATTCACCAAGCTTTGATGCGCCGGGATCCATTGCCAATTGTTTTTTGACAAATTCTTCACCCTGCTTTGCAGTAATATCCTTTGCAACACCGTCTTCAAAAACAATCCGTACACCTTCAACATAATTACCTGAACGGAAAGAAGGCTGATCCGCGTAGTACACGCCGGATGTTCCACGCCAGTCAGGAGAAATAAAAAGTTCAAAACTAGGTATATTATGGCCGGAAACACCGATCCACTGACGCATTGCACCGTGTTGTACGGTGAGGTCCATATCATCTGAAACAACGCGGTAGGACTCAATTCCTAAATCGTTAAGCCAATCCTTTACTTCTGAAGCTTTATCGAAAACACCCTTCCAGCAAGCTGCAGGATCTTCTTCATCAAGATAACAGGCCTTCACAATTTGAGCAGTGAAATCTTCCAAAGAAAGTCCGGCAGATTCAGCAAGTGCCTTTGTGGGATATGAACAAAGCGTCCAGCCGAGTTGTCCATTCTGTTCACGTTTTTCCATCACATCACGTAGAAACTTACGTGCTACAGCACATTTTCCCATGCGGGAAGGATCAACTTCTGCAAGGTGCGTCAGCGACGAAGGAGCAAGCAGAACAATAAGACCGTTCAAACCTTCGGTAAATTCCCTATCACCGGGCGCAATATACTCCAGTTGCTGATCATCCCCTCTGCCGTAAAAACTTTTTTCCATTTCAGGAGTAAGAGACAAACGCGGCACAGGGTTAAGACCTTCATCAATAAGCCTTTTGAACACAGCCTCAGCCAGAGGCAAAGCTTCTACTTCATACCGAACCATGATTAGGTCACCCTTTTCATAAGGTTTGGTACGTGCGGTGGTTAACCCCACCATAGGGCATCTACATATTTATCAAGCTGTTCTTTGGTCAGCATAATTACTCCTGAAAACATTTACGATTAAAATTACGGATACAGATTTCTATTAATTAAATGTTTCACCAAAGTCATCCATCTGGTGAAATTAAATCAGTTTAGACCTAAATGATAACTAAATTCAAATAATAAATTAGCAAGTTATAATCATCTTATTGCAAATTTTCTGTTCAGGCTTCTTGACATGAACAAGGCTTGTGGCTATCCAAATTTCAAAAGCCCTGTGTCAGGGTAAAAGTCGGATCTGTCCGACCCAACCTAATTGTTAAAGACTGCGTCGCCGCATGGCATAGTGTACGCAGACTATCAGCGGCTAAAAATTCTATCTTTTGGAGGGTAACACTATGAGCTACGTTATCACAATCGACACTGACAAGTGTAATGGCGACGGAGAATGCGTTGATGTATGTCCTACTGAAGTTTACGAACTTCAGGACGGAAAAGCTGTAGCAGTTAACGAAGACGAATGTCTCGGCTGCGAATCCTGCATCGAAGTATGTGAGCAGGACGCTATCACCATCGAAGAGCAGTAGAAAGTTCTTCTTTTATAAGAAGCTTCAAGGCGGGAATCATGGTTTAACCGGATTCCCGCCTGCTCTTTAATTAACGCCTAAAAATTCAGCTACAGATACTAAGACCAGCCGGAGCTAAAATTTCTTTTTCGCCCCTCTTCTATCGCTCTTTCCACGAGTTTTGCGCGCTACACACCGGCAAATCAATACAACTGCCCTTCTCTGTGCTTACATGCGGGAACAGGCACAGCAGAAATCGACTTTTTTTTGTACAAATGATTGACTGCTGAACTTTAAGACTTAATTTATACGAGTTTACGCGGTATTTTCCGCGAACTCTCTGACCATATATTTTCTACGGAGGTTTTGCTTTGGAATTCAAGGAAATTTTCAAAAAATATGAAGCTCTTGTTGCTGAAGTTGACAAAGCTTTTGATAAAATAGCTGAGCAGACAGAAGACGGCATCAAATGCGGTAAAGGTTGCAGCGACTGTTGCCATGCTCTTTTCGATCTTACCCTTGTGGAAGCCATGTACCTGAACAGCAAGTTCAACGAATTGTACAGCGGCATGAAACGTTCCGACATCATGCATGATGCAGATACTGCGGACAGACAGATCCACAAAATAAAAAGACGTGCCTTCAAAGCAAGTCAGGCCGGAACATCCGCCTCTGAAATTCTTCGCGAAGTTTCAATGGCACGAGTGAAGTGTCCCCTTCTTCTGGAAGATGACCTTTGCGCGCTTTATGATTTCAGACCTCTTACCTGCCGCATTTACGGCGTTCCCATGAATATTGGCGGTCAGGCACATTCCTGTCAGAAATCAGGCTTTGCCCCAGGTAAATCCTACCCGACCATCAATATGGACACACTGCAATCCAAACTTGTGGAACTCAGTGAAGAAATGGCTGCGTCCATTAACTCCAGCCTGAAAGAACTCCCTGAAGTTCTGGTTCCTGTTTCCATGGCACTGGTGACTGAATACACTGCAGACTACCTCGGAGCCAACACAGGTAAAAAACAGGAAGAACCGGCTCCCGCGGCTGCTCCTTCCGAGGCATGCAACACTTGCAGCGAAGATAAATCAGCATGTGCCACATGCAACTATTCAGTTGAACTTGGCGCTATGCCTGAAAAATAAGCTGTATAAGCAATTACAGGGAGACATAAGTGTCCAATCTGACTCCGGAAGAAATTGAAGAACAAAAAAAGCTTATGTACGAAAAACTTTCGCCGCGCAGGCGCAAGTTTGTCGACAAAATAGGATATGATGAATGGGACCCTTTTCAACTTCCCTTTGATCCCATTGATCTGAGACAGGACATAACTGGAAGAACATCCCAGCAACTCTGTGAAGAGTTTATCCGCGAAGTACAGGCCGGAAGAAACTCCGAATACGCTCAGGCTGCTGCCGAGTTCGGAGTTATGCTGGTTATGAACTTTGAAAAAGTCCGGCCCATTTTTGATTTTTGCGTCTGGTACCATGATCTTCTTGAAAGAGAAGGAAAAAAAGTCTGATTATAGATTTTAAACGTTAGTAAAAAAACAAGAGGATATCCCAATGGAACAGTTCGATAATATTGATGATTACATCGCGGACCTGAAAAAGAAAAAAGAAGCAAGCCCGACCTGCAGTAACACACGTTACAACCTCGCAGTTGCTCATCTTTCCAAAAGAGAATTCATGGAAGCTGAACGTGAACTCCTTGTTGCGATTGATGAATCCCCCAAAATGGCTGAAGCATATGTTCAGCTTGGCGGAATCGCCATGCAACGCGGTGATCTCGACGGCTGCTTACGCTACAATATTACTGCGACTCAGCAGCGTCCTTTCTTTGCTGTCCCCTGGGGCAACATCGGCTACGTATATATGCAGCAAGGTGAAATCGACAAAGCTGTAAAAGCTCTTAAAAAAGCAATTAAATACGATCCTAACTTCGTACAGGCTCTCTCTACACTCGGAAGTGCCTACTTTAACGAAGGCGAAGTAGATGATTGCATCGAAGTCTGTGAAAAAGCCGTCAAGCTTGCTGAGAATTTCGGCCCTGCATGGAACAATCTTGCTCTTTGTTATTCCGAAAAAGAAGACTTCGCTAAGGCAGTTGAATGCATTGATAAAGCCATTGAAACAGGCTTTGATGTTTCTCCCGATTTCCTTAAAGAACTCGAAGCACATCGCTAAAAAAGATTTCGACGGTCCTGAACGGTGCAAGACTTATTAATTTGGCCGTCACAATCTTTCTCAATATTTGTTTTTAAAAAGCCTCTAACATTTTCTGTTAGGGGCTTTTCCTATATATCCCAGAAGAATATTTTTTGTATGCTGTTTTTTCAGACCATATGCTACTCGTAAATTTTGGTAAATTATGCTAGAATAGCTGAAAGAAAAAAAATAAGAACTTCTCTCAATTACACCATTTCCCGAGGCTCTCCCCCTATGACTAAAACAGTTGATTCTCAACGATACTTAATCGCTCCATGCGGGCTGGATTGCTCCCGCTGCGTTGGATGCTCTAATGGGAATGTTGCTGTCCATGCCAGTGAGATAGCTAAAAATTTAGGCAACAATTTTGAAGTGTACGCTGACAGGCTAAAAGAATTTAACCCGGCCATGAAAAATTATTCTGATTTTCGCGTACTGCTTGATAAGCTTGCTGCCCCGGATTGCGAGGGATGCAGATCAGAAAACAAAATATGCTTACCGAGCTGCAAGATAAGTGAATGTGTAAAAGAACACGAAATTGAGTTCTGCTTTGAATGCAGTGAATTCCCAGACTGTGAAAATACAGGACTCACAGAACCTCTTTTAACGCGCTGGAAAACCAATAATTTAATTATGCATAAAAAGGGCGTTGACGAGTATATCAAACTGCAAGCTGAAAAACCACGCTACCCATAACTGCACCTGAGGCCAGCTTATGTATGATCCGACAATACTGCTTACGTTCGGCGGGATAATCTGCTTTCTGATTTCCATATTGCATGTGGTAATCATTATTGTCGGCCCTAAAGCATATCATTATTTCGGCGCAGGTGAAGACCTCACCAAACTGGCGGAGAAGCACTCAGTCATCCCTACACTTGTTACATCCTTCATTGCAGCAGTTCTTGCAGTGTTCGGCCTTTATGCTTTTTCAGGTGCAGGTAAATTCAGCCCGATGCCCCTGCTGGGTCCCATCCTGATTCTAATAGGATTTATATTCAGTGTTCGCGGTCTGATCTTGCCCTACCAACTGTTCACCCTGTTGACCAAACCTCAAAAAGCAGAAGTTAAAGAAATTTTCTTTTCGCTGATCTCTTTGTACGCAGGATTCTGTTTTCTTTACGGGGCAAAAATAAACTGGGATTTCATCCTCACTCTCCCCTAAAAACACCAGCAGCAACAAAATCTGTCGCCCCTCTCCCATCAACTTAATCTTTTTTGCCCCTTATATTTCCACATATTATACATAATAAGTATTGATTACTCACTAAATACGGGGCAAAATCTACCACTGTGACATAAAAAATAATCAAGTCTATCCCGCCTGAATTATGGACAAAAGGAACAACTACCTGCTACTTGTAGCACTAGTGCCTGAGTATATGATCAGGTTACAATCAGCTAAAAAAAATTGTTAACTATTGTATTTTTATATTTCTTTGATATTCTCCACTTGTACACAAAACCTCGGAGGACTGTATGTCACTCAGTAAATTAGCAGGAAAACCGGCCCCGGCCGATATCCTTGAAAACATACCAAAACTGGTTTCAGCATACTATACAACGACCCCGGACCCATCCGTAAGCTCACAGCTTGTTGCATTCGGAACTTCTGGACATAGAGGCTCAGCCTTTGATGGTTCTTTTAACGAAGACCATATTTTAGCCATAGCTCAGTCCATCTGCGAATACAGAAAGTCAAAAGGATATAACGGTCCCCTTTACATCGGGAAGGACCCTCACGCTCTTTCTGAGCCGGCACAGATAACCGCGCTCGAAGTTTTCGCAGCTAACGGAGTTACTGTCCTTGTAAACGACAAAGGCTACACTCCAACCCCTGCAATTTCCCATGCAATCCTAGCCTACAATAGAGGTCGTAAGGACGGTTTTGCTGATGGTGTTGTAATTACCCCATCTCACAACCCGCCCCGCGACGGAGGTTTCAAATATAATCCGCCAAGCGGAGGTCCTGCAGGAACGACTGCTACCAGCGCCATCCAGAACAGGGCTAATGAAATCCTTAAAAACGGCTTAAAGGATGTAAAACGCATTCCTATCAACCGTGCATTTGCAGCAGACACAACCAAAGAATTTGATTTCGCAACTCCTTATATTAATGATCTTGAAAATATTGTTGATATGAAAGCAATAGCTGCTTCAGGACTTAGTATCGGAGTTGACCCGCTCGGCGGAGCGGCAATCGATTTCTGGGAACCTATCGCTGAAAAGTACAATCTGAATCTCAGCGTTGTGAACAAAAAACTCGACCCCATGTACGCGTTCATGCATGTGGACAAAGACGGAAAAATCCGCATGGATTGCTCCTCCCCTTATGCAATGGCAGGACTGATTGAACTCAAGGATAAATTTGATATATCCTTTGCTAATGACCCGGATACAGACAGACACGGTATTGTGACAAAAAGCAGGGGGCTGATGAACCCCAACCACTACCTGTCCGTTGCAATCGAATATCTCTACAAAAACAGGCCGCAATGGAGAGAAGATCTGACAGTCGGTAAAACACTTGTTTCCAGCTCAATGATCAATAGAGTAGCCAAATCCATAAATCGCCCGCTCATGGAAGTTCCTGTGGGCTTTAAATGGTTTGTCGATCCCCTGTTCGAAGGGACCTGCGGCTTCGGTGGCGAAGAAAGTGCAGGCGCATCTTTCCTTAGAAAAGACGGAACAGTATGGACCACAGACAAAGACGGTATCATTATGAACCTTCTTGCTGCGGAAATAACAGCCACGACCGGAAAAGACCCTGGTGAGCACTACACTGCACTGGAAAAAGAATTCGGACATCCAGTCTACAAACGAATAGATACCCCGGCAACCGAGGAACAGAAAAAAGCGTTCAGCATCCTGACCCCGGATATGGTCAAAGCTAAAACCCTTGCCGGCGAAACCATTGAAGAGCGCCTGACTGCAGCGCCTGGCAATGGTGAAGCTATCGGCGGACTTAAAGTAGTAACAGAGAACGGCTGGTTTGCAGCGCGTCCATCCGGCACCGAATCGATTTACAAAATCTATGCTGAATCCTTCAAAGGACTCGCGCATCTTGTCGCAATCCAAGAAGAAGCTGCAAGCATTGTTAATGCGGCTTTCAAAGTAGCTTTAAAATAACATCAGTCTACTTCAAAAATAAACAAAAAGGAGTCTCCTTATGCTTTCGCGTAAGGAGACTCCTTTTTGTTTGATACGAATTTAAAAATATAAAATTTACTGAATTAAAGCATCTCGGATAAGTTTTGACTCAGCTAAAAACCTCTCAAGACAATTGCAGACTGACTTCTGATCGTCAGCGATTACAGCTTTTTCAAGTTCAATAGCCACATCACGAGCCTTAAGTGCACAAATTGCAGCGCAACTACCTTTTAAAGTATGAACTATCCGCTTGGCTGTATCCAATTCATCCTTTTCAAAAGCCTCGTTAAAGCTGGAAATATCACTATCAAGATCATTCAGAAACATAGCACACAATTCACCGTAAAGCCTTTCGTCTCCGTGATACATATCTAAAGCACGAGCACGATCAAGGACAACTTGGCCTTTAGCACACTGAACAGACTCTTCTACAGTGTTTTTTGATCTATCCTTTAAAGTTGTGAGGATGACATCCCGTAAATCAGAATATTGAACTGGCTTGGCAATATAATTATTCATCCCGGCTTTTACACATTTTTCTGTGACGCCGGCCATAGCATGTGCTGACATGGCAATAATGGGTATATTTTTCTTTGCAACTCCAGCTTTACCTTGACGAATATTTCGAGCAGCCTCAAAACCATCCATCTCTGGCATTTCAAGGTCCATAAGAATCAAATCAACTGGCAGATGAGAAAGAAAACTGACAGCTTCGACACCATTCCCGGCAACTTCCACGACATGTCCCATTCTTTTGAGCAAACTGCTGGCAACTTTAACATTAATCGGATTATCCTCAACCAGTAAAATACGGAATGATGAGGGTTCACCACACGCGCCCTCATTTGCCCTTCCCATTTGCTCAGTGATAACCTTGTCAGGATCGCCGGGCTTAAGTACTACGTGAAAAGTAAATACACTCCCATAACCCTCTGAACTTCTAACACTTATTTCACCATTCATCATCTCAACCAATTCACGAGATATAGCCAATCCCAAACCGGACCCACCAAATTTGCGAGTTGTTGAATCATCGGCTTGACGAAAGCTTTCAAAAATAATGGCCTGTTTCTCTTCGGGAATACCAATACCTGTATCACGCACAGAAACCTGCAGGACTATTTCTCCGGAATGCCCCCGGCCCTCCAGGGCTGAGACGTGCACAAAGACGCCTCCCTGTTCGGTAAATTTAAGCGAGTTACCCACAAGATTATATAAAATCTGCTTCAACCGCCCTTTATCTCCACAAACAACTTCCGGAACGTCCTCCTCAAGATCGATGCTCAATACCAACCCCCTCTCTTGAGCTTGTGATTCCATACTCTTAATAACTTCGTAAAAGGCCTCGCTAAGGCTGAAATCATTACTTTCCAGCTTGAGCATACGAGCTTCTACTTTAGAAAGATCCAAAATATCATTAATAAGCGTAAGCAATTGGTCTGCAGAAAGTTTCACTATTTCAAGACTTTCACTTTGTTCATCACTTAATTTAGAACGTAATGTCAGATCAGTCATTCCGATAACAGCATTAAGCGGTGTACGTATTTCATGACTCATTGAAGCTAAAAAACGAGATTTGAAACGGTTTGCTTTTTCGGCAGCATCACGAGCTTGAATTATTTCGCGCTCCATATTTTTCCGTTCAGTTATCTCAATAAAAGAAGCCACAGCCCCACCGGATTTTCCACGCATTGGAGTAACTTCAAGCATATACCATGCAGTTCCCCTGCCGTTACTCTCCAGTGAATACTCATATGAAAAATTATCCAATTCGCCACTGATAACAGAGCCAACCCCCTGCACGAGAGTATCAAGAGAGCCGCGTAGACACCCTGAAGCAGACACTGCCTCTCGAAAATCAAACCCTTCGATTTCTTCTTCAGTATGGCCAGGTACAAAAAGATCGCGCCAGGATTCATTGGCCGCAATAAGTTTCAAATCAGGATCAAGAACTGCAATTTTAGCTGCCATAGAAGCAAGAACAGAACTAAGCTGTTCTTCACGCGCAAGAAGTTTACGATGAGCACTGTCAAGTTGGCGGGACTGGAGAAGAGTATTCTCATAGGTAGCCAAAAGTAAATGAAAGACTTGGCTGAAATCAGCTTTCAAAACATGCTGCTCACCATGAAATTCAAAGTTTACTTCCTGCACCACAGACTGAGCATCCTCAAAAGAATTTGACTTAAGAACAGACTGAATACGATCGAGCAAAAAGCCCTCATCGTAAGGCTTAGTAACAAAATTTGTGGCTCCACTTTTGAGACCGCGTACAATATCTCCAGGTTCTGACAGGCTGGTAAGCAAAATCACAGGGACAGATTTATACTGCTGTGTATGCCTGATTTTCTCGCACAGTTCATATCCATCCATACCAGGCATGATCACATCACTGATGACAAGATCAATATCCTTCTCGGCGAGTATCTTTAGAGCTTCCTCGCCACTGGGAGCAAGAAAAACATGAAAACCTTTGCTGGAAAGGAAAAACTCAAGTTTAACAGCTTGAGTTAAACTGTCTTCAACGACTAAAATACGACTGTTAAACAAAATTTTTCCCCTGATTCCCGCAAACATAACTGACTATTTCTTCGCCTATTCTATCAATAGGCAAAATCTTTATTGCCGCACCAATCTTGACAGCCTCGCCCGGCATCCCAAAAACTATAGATGTCTCTTGATCCTGTGCAATCGTGTGTCCTCCGCATCGGCGAATATCCAGTAGTTCATCAGCGCCGTCACGCCCCATTCCTGTAAGAAGGACTCCTACGACAGAACTGCCAAGGTTATGTGCTGCAGACTCGAATAAAGCGGATACGGTGGGTCTTATTCCGTTAACAGGGGGACTATTTGTCAAACGAATCTCCCGCTCACCATTGATTTCTAAGTGTTTACCCTCTGGACCGAAGTATACAACTCCGGAAGTAAGTTTTTCACCATGTTCTGCAATCTTAATATTATGCCCAGTATTGTCTTTAAGCCAATTTACCATTCCTTCGGTAAATCCTCCTGAAATGTGCTGAATAACAAGCACAGGAGCACAAAAATCGATCGGCAGAGACATTAAGACCTGCTTCACAGCCTGTGGACCTCCGGTAGAAGCACCGATGCACACAACCTTACCGGTAGAATCAGTAGATGTGGAAATTGAAGATGAAAATTTTGCAAACGGAGGATTAGCCATACGACTGAAACGACTTTTACGGCGCACAACACGTACTTCGGACATAAGCCGAACAGACATAACTATTTCGGCCATCCTATCCGAAAAATCTGAACTATTTATTGCCGGTTTATCATGAAACGCCAAGGCCCCAGTATCAAGCAGTCTGAAACCAAGTTCGGCATCAGATGAACTATAAACAGCACTGATAATAACAATCGGAACCGGACATTCTTCCATGATGAGCCGGGTAACTGTGAATCCATCGTAATCAGGAAGATTCACATCCATCGTAACCACATCAGGAGAAAATTCTTTAACCATATCAAGCGCAGAAGCCCCGTCGTCAGCACACCCGACGACTTCAAAATCATCTTCCCGCTCAAACATTTCAGTAAATAATTCGCGAATAGAAGCCGAATCATCCACAATTAAAACCTTGATCACTACTGCTCCACCCCTAAAATAAAGAATAAGCCGACAAGAACCAAAAAAATCTATAAATGATACCTTTCAGTCAAAATAAACCAAGAAATTTAACTGATACACACTAAATTCTGAACAAGCAATCCAAGGGACTCAATTAGAATAAATATAACAACAAGGTATTCTTGTAAAAAAAATTATTGCAGAGTGATAACGCAAAATTTTAAAACGTCAACCGACTAAACGACCTATAACTTCAAGCAAATTGCCCTGATCAAAACTTGATTTAATAATGTACGCATCAGCTCCTGATTCAACACCACGTTCACGGTCTTGTTGTGAACCTAGTGATGTAACCAAAACAATAGGAAGGCTTGCCCCTTGTGCCATCTTCCTTACTTCAGAAGTAAGCGAAAATCCATCCATGTGCGGCATTTCAACATCAGAAACAAGAATATCAGGAAGTTCCTGTTTTATCATGTTCAAGCCATCGCGTCCGTCTACTGCAGTAACAACATTGTATCCTGCTGCTTCTAATACATTTTTCAGTAGCATACGTGAAGTAATGGAATCTTCAGCAACAAGTACAGTCTTAACCTCTTTTACACCAACCTGATGTGAAAAAGATCTTAACTTTACACCTGAATTTATACCAAGGGCTGTCCGAATCATATCTGGAGCATGTAAAATTGGAGCAAGTTTTCCAGACCCAAGCATAGAAATACCTGAGACATTGCGAACCCGTTTCAGGGTTGCCCCTAAACTCTTGGCCATAACATCCTGCTCTCCGAGGAGTTCGTCCATACTGATTGCTATGGCTTTTCGCCCTCTTCCCATCAAAAAGACAGGAAAAGTTTTTTTCTCGGTATCCACTGCCCCCAATTCAAGGATATCAGAAAGATTTATTAAAGGGATAGGTCTCCCTGAATGCAAAATAGTTTCTCTACCACCGACAGTACCGATATCTTCCTGACGAACTAGAAGAACCTTACGAACCCCGGACTTCGGAACCACAAATTCCTTCCCTCTGGATTCCACAACAATTCCTCGAAATGATGTAAGAGCTACAGGGATACTCATTACAACCCTGACTCCTTTGCCTTTAGGACTGGCAACAACAACACTGCCGCCAAGAGACTCTACTTTGTCACGCACAATCGCCATACCGAGGCCACGCCCGGAAATATCGGTAATAATTTCACTGGTAGACATTCCTGAGATAAAAACCAATTCCAATATAGCCCGACGATCCATCCGTTCAGCATCTTCCTTAGAAACCACACCTTGCTGCACTGCAATGGCTCGAAGTTTCTTGCTGTCGATGCCTCTTCCGTCATCTCCGTAAACAATTTTGACTACGTCTCGATCAGTTTGAGTAATTGCGAAAAATATTTTCCCAACAGCTGACTTACCACAGGCAGATCGAGTGGCTTCATCTTCAATACCATGATCAATTGAATTCCGGATCATATGCATCAGTGGATCATGCAACATGTCGAGGATACGGCGGTCAATGCGAACATTTTCTCCCGAAACTACAAGCTCGCATTTTTTACCATTCTCAACACTCAAAGTGCGAACCATATGTGGAAAAAGCTCAAGTAAAGAAGAAAAAGGCAGAAGCATGGTGTTCTTGAAATCACCTAGTAAAGAATCAACTTTGGACGAGAGCTCCCATTGGGCTTTCTGCACGTCAGAGGAAAGTGTAGACAAACGGCGAGAAAAAGTCTCAAGTTTTTTGTCCATATCTGTGTAAGCAGCTAACTCATCATCAGCCGCGAGGATCTTCTTCTCCTCGTGAATATTTTGGAAAAAATTAAAATAATCTGAGAATATATTCTCCAGCTCTAAAACTTCTTTAGCTCTTGCCATCTGTGAATTTCTTGATGAAATAAGTTCTTCAGTGCGCAACAAAAGACCGGTTATGAATGATGAATTGATTCTAACCGAATCACTCATTGAAGCCCGGGTAGAGACAGTACTAGATTCATCTGGCCCCTCCACGCCAACTGACCTCTTATCTATAGCTGGTCTCTCATTTACTACAGCTTTAGCCTCATCAAC
>JMSU01000256.1_pt1 | contig 17085 bp, 16 predicted proteins | sample 179011 | NCBI WGS metagenome assembly JMSU01 (sample SAMN02769580, study PRJNA246767) | bioreactor metagenome | isolation source: Culture-1 Bioreactor ArsB derived from microbial biomass from the upper 2 cm... | place: Germany: Bremen | collected day 87 after inoculation
ATAACGAGATAGTCATAGGAAATGCTGCGCGACTAACACCGCAAAAAGGGCAGAAGCATCTCATCGAAGCTGCAAAAATACTCAAGAAAATGATTTAAATTTCAAAATTATCATCGCCGGATCAGGCGAAATGGAAACAGAATTAAAAAATTACGCGGATAAACTTGATGTGACGGATAAGATTAACTTTCTAGGTTTCGTCAAAGACATGAAATCTTTTCACGAATCACAGGATATTTTCTGCCTTCCTTCACTCTGGGAAGGATTCGGTTATGCACTGGTTGAAGCCATGACTTTAGAAAAACCAGTTGTGGGATTCAATATAAGCTCCAACCCAGAGGTAGTAACAGATAGTGAAACAGGGATTCTTGTCCCGCCAAAAAACTCCGAAAGCTTAGCTGAAGCACTAAAAAGACTTATAATTGACGAAAATTTAAGAAAAGAAATGGGCAGAAAAGCACGGATTAAAGTTTTGGAGAACTTTAATACACCTTTGGTTCTGAATAAATTGATAGATGTCATTGAGGAACCATTGACTATATAGAAACACTCAATATTTCATTTATATGTAATTACCACTGAAAAGTGGTAAGTATTAAATCGTTGAATTTAATAGTTACCCTTTTTTCTCAGGCTCTCTAAAAGAAACTTTTTAAAACTCTCTATCCAGCAATAGATGAGAAAAATATCCTGTTACAAATGCCATATAATATGGAAGCAAAGTGGGAAAAGGCTGTCCGTAAATATAATAAGGTAAAATCAGCATAGGCATAGGAACTATTAACATGGCCCACCATGTATGAGTCCAGCCTCGGTGAGCACTTACCCCGGGCAGCATTGCGAGAACCCCCAGATAAGCCGCCCACTGAAATTCCTTAAAAAATATCAACGCCAAAGACAAAACCAGCATCCCCGAATAAAAAAGGCGTTTTCCTTTCGAATCTGTATCAATATCGGGAAAAAGTGCACCTAAAACACAAAGAATCAACAACACCGCAACCTGTTGCGGATCAATTACATACATGCCGATGTTAACAAGTATCAGCAGGATAAGTATCCCTGCTACAATAGAACCACTGACATGAACCTTATATCCAGGCATCTAATAACTCTTTAATTTTTCTAACAATTAATTCAAAAAAAACATTATCTTCTGCCTGTGCGTATAGAAAATTGTCCATCCCGTGTCTACAAAAAACAGTGTTAAAATGAATTTACCCGTATTCCGTAATTAATAAAAAAGGTGCCTCCCCAGTCAGGGAAGGCACCTTTTAAAAACATATATATAAATAAATTACATAGCATCGCTTGCGTCGAGCTCTTCGATCTGCTTATCGATTTCTTTCTGCAGCTTTTCGGGCAGCCCCATGATGTCTACATTAAGGAAACCGCGAACAATCGTGGATGTTGCTTCATCCTCGTCCATTCCGCGAGCCATAAGATATTCAATCTCTTCCTGGGCGATTTTACCAACCGCTGCTTCGTGAGAAAGCTCAACGCCTTCAACAGTCGCTTCAAGTTCGGGGATAGCGTGAATACGCCCACCGCCGAGCAAAAGCCCTTTACACTCAATATGTCCACGGGCTGGTACTTCATTACCCTGAATATGACCACGGGCTATAATAGTTCCACCTGTAGTAATAGTACGGGAAATTGTTTCAGCCTTGGTATTCGGTGCATTCTGAATAATACGGGTACCGGTATCAAGGTGAGACCCTTCAGGGGCAACCAGAACGGAGTTAAAACGTGCAACAGAATTCGCACCATTCAGATAAATTGTGGGGTAAGACTGAAGATCTTTAACCCTTTTCATCAGCACGTAGTTATTAAGAAGAACACCGTCTTCTTCAACAACACCGACTGTACGCGGACGAACAGTAACATTTTCACCCCAGTTATGAACCATGGTGAAAGTAAGCTTGCCGCCTTTTTTTACATAAAACTCGGAAATACCGAAATGAGCTCCGGTAAATTTATCATGAGCTGCGGCACATCCTGTAATGATGTGCAGTTCAGAGTCTTCTTCAACAACAACAATGTTATGAATATTCTGACCGGACTGCTCTGCTTTTAAGAACAAGCATGACTGGACGGGTTTCTCAATTTTTGCGCCCTTTTTGGTACGCACAAAGTAACCGCCATGCAGATTTTCAGCAGCAGCTTTAGTAAATTCATCTTTATCTTTATCAACAAGTTTGAAGTAATATTCAGGCAGCCCGTCATATTTTTCAAGGGCTTTCTTAATATCCATAACTTCAACATCTTTATCGTTGGAACCGCAGTGCACATTAGAGTGGTCAACCTGCATAAATGTTCCACTGACATCTTTAGCGTCTACATCAACGCCTGCCATGAGTAACTGTTCTTTGTCCTCAGGCTTCATAGCGGAAAGGTCTTCGATTGCATCGTGCTCAAGACCGTCAAATTTAAAATCATTGAGATCAACTTTATTCATGATATTTCTCCGTGGATTTATTATGCTAATTCAAGCACTTGACACATTCCTGATATCCGTACTTACGGATGTGCTCAAGAATATCACGAGGTCTTGCTTCACAACAGAGATGTCCGTTGTAAAGAACCTGTCCACGGTCTGCGTTGATATAATCGAGAATGTGACCAGTATGAGTGATAATCAATCCACAGGTCTTGGAACCTTTTTCTTTCTGTTCCTTCATGCTCAAATCAAGATTCGGCTTTATTTCACCATCGAGCAGAGTTCGAGCCATTTTGCCGATAAGGTGCATGTTTTCGAGGTCAACACCGGACTCAGGCTCATCAAAAAGAAGAAGATCAGGACTCTGAGCCATAAGCTGCAAAAGCTCAGAACGTTTGATTTCCCCCCCGGAAAAACCGGAATTGATATCGCGGTCAAGAAATTCATCCATATTAACTCGCTGAGCAAGCATTTCAACGTTAACATCTGAACCGTTACCACACATCTTTACCAGATGGCGGGTTTTAAGCCCGTGGATGGTCGGAGGACGTTGAAAAGACATGCCAATACCAAGACGGGCACGCTCATAAATAGGAGCATAAGTGATATCTTCACCTTTAAAGGTGATTTTACCCTTGGTAACTTCGTAATTACTAAAACCCATAAGGGTCATAAGCAGGGAAGTCTTACCGGAACCGTTAGGTCCGAAAAGGATGAAGGTCTCACCTTCTTTTATATGTAGGTCGAGGCCATTAATGACCTCCTTGTCGCCAATATTGACGTGCAAGTCTTCTATCTTAAGCATTGAAATTCCTCACTTTATAAGCAAAAAGCCAAAAATGGAGTTATTTAGTCGAAAAAAGTACGCCTTGAAGAGCTAATAAAATTCACTTTTCAAGTCCAGAATAATTAATGATTAATTTCACAATATATAACAAAAGGCGTATTTCAATTAAGACTTAAGTACTAAAAGTATTCATCCGGCAAACACAGAAAAAACTTAACTGAAACAGCCAGACAAAAAATACTCATAAAAAAGCGAACGTTTTGTAAAAATGGTAACGCCCCTGAAAAAGTCAAGTTCAAAAATATAAAAACTCAAATTTATTGAGTACAAAGATTTACTTAATACTAAATTATGACTAGTTTGATAGCTCATTTTTCAGGAGATAGATTATGGTAAAAAAGAAAATGAACTCACTTTCAGATCTTAAAAGTTTAAAATTCAAAGACAATAATAAAGAAAAAGAACCTGAGATGCCCAAGGCTGTGCAAAAGGTACTTGATTCAATGAAAAAGAAAGCAAAACCAGTTAATACAGAAGAAAACACTGTTGAGGAGATTAATGACGATCAGGCGTTTATGAATGCCATGGCCGGAGTTCAGCGTATGGACAGTTCTACTGTAGCTATTGAAAAAGCAAAACCAGCCCCTGCTGCTAAGAATACGGATGATGACGATGGTAAAGAATATTTAAGCAGTCTTGTATCCGGTAAAATAGAATTTGAAATTGAATACTCAGATGAATTCATGTTCGGCTATGTTCGGGGTACCGATTCAAAAATTTTTCAAAAACTAAAAAGCGGTGCTTTCAGTTATGAATCTCATATTGACCTGCACGGAATGAACTCAGAACAGGCCTTTGATAACCTGCTCTTCTTTATACGCGAATCATTCTTACAAGGAAATAGATGTGTACTGGCTGTGACTGGTCGGGGTAAAAACTCACCAGGTGGACATTCCGTGCTGAAACGTGAAATTCAGGAGTGGCTTACTCGCGACCCATTTCGCCGTGTGGTCCTGGCATTTTGCACGGCTCAGCCCAAAGATGGTGGAGCAGGAGCACTATACGTACTGTTGCGCAAACAGAAGAAAGTAAAAGGCAAAGTTAAATGGGACAAAGGTATAAATTGGGGTAAGGACTTCTAGTGCTTAGTTCAAACAACCAGTGCAAGATAAAGCTGTTTTTCGGCATACCTTTTTACAGCATGGATTTTAACGAATTCACGCAGACAATAGGTGAACTGGTTACGGCTGGCGGTAAACATCTTTTCTTTACAGCTTCACTGCCATGGCTGCTTGATTATGCTAAAAGTCCCCAGCTCTGCCCCACTTTTTCAGATTTCATCCTTGCTGCAGATTCTAATGTCATATCAATGGTTGACAAATTGAACGGCAAGATCAAAATGCCTATGGAATATTTTGAATTCCCGGAACAGGTTGCACGCATATGCGCCCACTATGGATATAGTATGCTGCACGTTTCCGAGGCAAATCTTAAAACAGATATTTTGGTTAATGACGGTTATGTGCCACTCTCGTGGGAACTGTTTACTCATTTCAAAACAGCTGGTGAACTTGACGATATTGACGCACAATCCATCACAGAAAGTGCCAACAACTCAAGACCTTATATTGTTCTGATCACAGCTCCACCTGAAAGTATCCGTAAATATCTACCTACAATCTATAAAAAATTACACGATTGCGTAGTCATCTGTATCCCGCAAGATATAGATAGAAATAAGATAGAAGAAAAAATTGATAATGTTTTCAGCCCACTTTTACTCTTAAGGGAAGAGAGTAAATTTCAGGACCAGCTGAAAAAGACCGACTCAACAACGCTGTCATCGTCAGTCAACAACTATGATTCACTTGATGCGGCAATAATTGAAATTTCCGGAACCTTGAACACACAAATATCAATGGAGCTGATAGACATCGTTAACGGCTTTCTCGAAAGAGGTATGGATATAGAACTCGACCTAACCAGCACAAATGCAATTTCACTGGCAGGTCTTGAAACGATATATTTCCTGAACACAAAGGCCAGGCTTGTTGGAAAAAAATTCTCAATTCAGTCAGTTCCTGAATCAATCCAAAACGTTTTTCATCAGGCAGGACTTGCAAATTATATAGAAAACTTCCCCGGCATCATTGATGAGCTAACTCTCGAGTAACTTCAGACAAAAATAATATCCTGCCCAACAAAGCCCCCTCTCAATCAGTCTAAAGCATATTAACAGGGTCCAAATCCATCGTTATTCTAATCTGCTTTTTATCAGGATTTCGCCTTAAAATTTCACCATACAACTCTCGTGTCTTCATCCAATCATCAGATTTAAGCAAACAATTATAACGTCTGCGACCACGAAGCTGCGATAACGGAGCCGGAACAGGCCCCATAGCCATAATCCCTGCTTCCTTAGCCGCCTCACGAATGATATTAAAAAAAGGAGGACAAAGCGGCTCTCCATCCCAGTTAAGAGGATGGCTGATTCTGATAAGGGTTAACTTGGTGAACGGCGGATACCGGAACCTCTTACGCTTCTCAATTTCTTTTTCAAAAAAAGTTTTGTAGTCCGCTGAAGTAACAGCCCCCCAGATTGGGTTCTGAGGGTTGCGAGTCTGGATAATCACTTCGCCGGGCTTTTCACCACGCCCAGCCCTGCCTGAGACCTGAACCAGTAATTGAAAAGTTCGCTCGGCAGAACGGTAGTCCGGCAGGTTAAGACCAAGGTCTCCCTCTGACACAACAACCAGAGTTACACCGGGGAAATTGTGTCCTTTGGAAAGCATTTGAGTTCCCACGAGCACCTGCGCATCACCCCTTGCAAAACTTTTCAAAATTTCGTCAAGCTTCTCTTGTCTGCGCGTAGAGTCACGGTCCATGCGTAGAATTTTGGTTTCAGGAGGCAAAGCTTTTGCAACCTGCTCCTCAAGACGCTCGGTTCCACCGCCAAGAGGCAATAAATTGCTCCCGCCGCATGTTGAGCACGGGAGAGGGAACGGATAAGCATTGCCGCAATAATGGCAGATAACACGCTCTCTAGCCTTATGGTAGGTCATGCTTACATTGCAGTGAGGACACTTGAACGGTTCTTCACAGTCTGTACAATAAATAAGTGGAGAAAAACCGCGACGGTTAAGCATAATAACCGCCTGCTCACCTTTCTCAACCACTTCCTTTAAACGAGCCTCAGTCTCAGGGGCAAACGGCTTCTCAGGATCTTTGATAGAACTGGTATCGACAATTTTAACCGCAGGAAGCACAGATTTTCCCACACGCTTTTCCATAGGGATTACGTCAAAAGCACCCTGCTGTGCAGCATGAAATGTTTTAATATCAGGTGTTGCGGAACCAAGAACCAGCAGACTCCCTGTCATGCGGGCCAAAAAATATGCAACCTCCTTAGCCTGATAGGGCAAACGTTCTTCCTGCTTGTAAGATTCATCATGTTCTTCATCGACAATAATCATACCAGGCTTACGAACAGGAAGAAAAAGAGCCGAACGTGTACCGACAATCAACGCAGGACTATCATCTTCAGCAATAGCCCGAAAGATAGCTTCCTTACGCACAGGTGTCTGGTATCCATGATATAAATATTTGCGTGTATCAGGAAAAAGAGGACAGATACTGTTCCATAAAGCATAAGCAAGCGCAATTTCAGGAACCAGAACAATAACAGAACGTCCTTGCTCCATACATCTGCGGGCAGCTGTCATATAAACAAGTGTTTTGCCGCTCCCCGTAATTCCGTGCAGTAATTTAACAGCATTACTTTGCTTATCGATCGCGATATTAAGCTCATCAATAGCTCTTTCTTGCTGTTCTGAGGGTATAAAATCCCATTTTGCAGACGTTACAGAACACTTCTCAGAAGGATTACGCTCTTCCTCCGGTGCAGGACCTATTTTAACTAGAGAGTCAGAATGAAGTTTTTTTATCACTCCCCCAGTCCAGTCACCCATAACATTTTTCAAAAAACCTTTGTCACGCGGCCCGTTTTCAAAAATATATTCAAGAATCTGTAACTGACGAGCAGCGTTAGGCCGCACAGGCCACGGAGGGTCAGAAGTCAAACTGACATATTCTTCTTTCTCAATCGATGCAGGCAAACTGACATTCATACGCCCTTCGTTGTAGATATCAACCAAATCAATCCGTTTATCTACAGGCAAGCGAGCAATGTCCAAAGCTTTTAAACGGGCAGGAAAAGAACGATCAGCAACTTTGAATGAAACCTTGGCACTGCGAAAACGCTTAGGCACAACATTCTCGAGTACCTTGCCGAGAGGCTGCATCTGACGGGCACCGATATTGCGATAAAGCTTAAAGTGATTGGAATTGAGCAAGGGTTCTTTTTCAAGAGGCCAAATAACTGATTTAAGCTCAACATTCTTTGGAGGAGTCTCTACCGTTTCAATAAGAAATGCCACCCGGACAGATCGTCCCAAAGGCACAAGAACCCGCTGTCCTTCCATGAGTTCAGGCAGATCAGCGGGAGCTTCGTAAGTATAAATTGAATAAGGCGGACTGGCGAGGCAGGCCTGCCAGAGAGTAGTCATTTTTGCCTCTATTGATTAAGTCTGAGACAATTCTTCAGCATTTCAAAAACACCCCCTGACGGAACCGTACACCCGGACTGTTTTTTAATGACAGTTGCGGAAAAAACAGAAGGGGAAATTTTCTTTCTGATACCTTTCCACTCAACTCTAAAATCAATAACCTCGTCACCGACATTTATTGTACCACTGTGCGGCAGCATAAAACCTGCAAACTTGGAATAAGTACCAAAAGTAATCGCGCGCCCTTCCCCGAGAACTATTTTAAGCGGCGCAAAAGTCTCATTATCGAGCCAGACTTGCGGAGAGACGTCATCACCGGGTTCTGCACCAAAAACGAAAACCGGAGTCTCTTCGTAAAAACCATAACTTTTGGTCGCGTTTGTCGCACCAATGGACATCCAATCACTGACAGGATCATCAGGAGCCCAAATCTGTAGAACAGGAACAGGCATTCCTGCATTAGCTGGACATTGTGCAATCGGTTTAAAATACTGTCCAACAGCTTTGGCCGTAACTGTAGAATTTGAGACTTCTGAACTGGTGTAAGTCTGCTGCCAATGATCATGCCCACGAAAAATAGCAAGTTTGGTTCCCGGCTCTGATGGAAAAGTCAAAACGGCCTCATATGAAGTTAACGCACCATAATTGTGGTACATAGTATCATTGAGTTCCTCATCAGAAGGAAAAAAAGCCCTTGCCGGGCTGCAAACAAGCAAACTCACGGCAAGGACTAAAAATGTCACATAAGTGTTTATATTCTTTAAGAACAAGACAATAGCTCCCGCAGTCTCAGTACAATGTCATCACGCAACTCCTCATCCTGAAGAGCGAAATAAATATTTGCGGTAAGATAGTCCACCCAGTCACCGGCGTCAAATCGCTGTCCACGAAGTTTTACTGCCAGCAATTTATTGTCTTGAGCAAGTCCCTGCAAAGCGTCGGTAAGCTGAATTTCTCCGCCAACACCGGGCTCAAGCCTCTCAAGATGATCAAAAATCTCAGGAAGAAGAACATATCGTCCGACAATCGCAAGCCTTGAAGGAGCATCGCCGATAGCAGGTTTTTCAACCAAAGAGCGAACACGATACATTCCGGGAGCAAATTCCTCACCCTGAATTATACCGTAGCGGTTAACCTTATTCTCGGGAACTTCAATAACACCTACAACCGCCATATTCTCGGTACGTGCTGCATCGATAAGCTGTTTAATCCCCGGTTCAAGACCGAACATCAGATCATCCCCTACCATAACAGCAAAAGGATCATTCTTGCAGACTTCTTTGGCACAAAGAACCGCGTGCCCGAGGCCGAGCTGCTTTTTTTGACGCACAGAAATGATATTGACCATTTCCGCAACCTTTCTCACCTCAGCAAGAATCTCAGTCTTGCCACCACGCTCAAGCACGTCCTCAAGGGAGAGATTGTAGTCAAAATGATCTTCAATAATTTTTTTATTCTGGTTGTTAATAAAGACAACATCGGTCAGACCGCTGGCCATAGCCTCTTCAACAACATGCTGTACAACAGGTTTCTTAAAGATGGGGAGCATCTCTTTAGGAATATTCTTTGTAGCAGGCAATGATCTTGTGCCCCACCCAGCAACCGGAACAATAACTTTCTTGATGACCATTGTTTATAACTCCTTGAATAGATTCGATATGCACCTTGCATAACCGAAAGAATTATTAGCGTAAATGCTTTTCCAGAACTTCAGATAATTCAGAAGTATAAAGTTCAACTTTAGCACTATCCTGCGCTTCTACCATAACACGTGCAACAGACTCGGTTCCAGAATAACGAAGTAAAACCCTTCCTTTACCTGAAAGTTCCTGCTCAACCTGCTTGAGAGCATCCTGAACAGCCGGAATCTCTTCAAAGGGAACTTTTCGCTTCACATGAACATTCTGTAATTTCTGAGGATAAAGTTCCAGTAAACCTGAGAGTTCAGAAAGAGGCCTGTTTTTCGTGCATAGTATACGCAATAACTGTAAGGCTGCAAGCAATCCATCACCAGTAGTACTATATTCTCTGAAAATCAGATGGCCGGACTGTTCACCACCGAGAATAGCCCCTTCACGGCGCATGGCTTCAACAACATACCTGTCTCCAACCGGAGTCCTGAGCATGGTTCCACCGCGTTCTTTCATAAAATTTTCAAGAGCCATGTTACTCATTACCGTGGAAACCAGCATATTCTTGTTAAGCTTACCACGCTCCATAAGATCCGCAGCACACAAAGCCATTATCTGATCACCATCAAGAACCTGCCCTTTCTCGTCCACTACGATCAGACGATCGCCGTCACCATCAAGTGCAATCCCGAGATCGGCATGCTCTTCAACAACTCTCTGTCCCATCACTTCAGGGTACAAAGAGCCACACTTAGCATTGATATTAAGGCCATCAGGCTGATCACCGATTCTTACAACTTCGGCTCCCAATTCTTCAAACATATGCCCGAGACTGTAAGTTGCACCATTAGCGCAGTCCAGAACCATCTTGACCCCCTTGAGAGTCATATCATGAGGGAAGCTGTATTTGAGATAGACAATATAACGTCCACGGGCATCTTCTATTTTAAAAGCACGTCCAACGTTTTCAGCCTGAGGATAATCCCAGTTATCATCTTCAGACAAGACCATTGCAGAAATTTCATCTTCAACACTATCGGGGAGCTTAAAGCCCTCTGAGTCAAAAAATTTGATCCCGTTATCCATAAAAGGATTATGAGAAGCAGAAATAACAATACCAAGATCAGCCCGCATATTACGAGTCAAAAAAGAAACAGCAGGAGTAGGCATCGGACCAACCTGAAACACATCCATACCCATCGCACAAAGCCCTGCTGTCAATGCGTACTCAAAGACATAACCGGAAAGCCGAGTATCCTTGCCGATGATTACTTTATGGCGCTGTTTTCCGTTTCTGAAATATGAACCGGCTGCAAGGCCGAGACGCAATGCAATCTCGGCAGTCATAGGAAATATATTAACCTGACCGCGTAAACCGTCAGTACCGAATAAACGTTTACTCATCCACCATCTCCCGAAAAAACAGACTCATATATTAATTAACTTCGGATGTCTGTCTCGATATCGTTACAGTTATTGCTTCCGGCTTTCTCTTGATGACAAAACACCCTTTAGGCAGACTGACGTCAAAAGGCACAACATTATCCCCGGTAGGAATAGTTGCATTAAGATCTATTGAAGCAGTTATTTCATTTCTAAATCCGCTTTTGCGAAAAAAAGGTTTTGGACCTTCTACAAGCAGCCTGACGTAATTCTGGCTGGCCGAGAAGTCAATATCTTCCGGCCCTAAAATATATAACGGAACCTTAACCCACATCTTTCCTTTGCGTACAGCAAATTCAAGATTAACTGAAACCATTCCCGGATTTGATTCAATTTCATCTGGCAAATGCAATGGAACTTCGCCAATCCAATTTTCCGGAGTATTTGTATCAATCATGATGGGCTGAGTACGAACCTGTCCAACTTTCTTTAAAATTGAAGCAGGCCCACGCAAAGTAACCTCATTCGGTTCGCAAAACTTTTTCTTAAGAGTAAAATCACGATGTAAATCTCCCTTCCATGTAGGGATAACTGAAACCTTTTTCTTCACATACATATCCATCACGAGATTAATATGTGATGGATTAATTTCAACAACCTCAAGAGCACTGCCCAGTCCTAAGCTCTCAGGCACGATATCAACAGGGTTCCCCCCCACAACAAGATGTCCGGTATCAAGAGAGTAGGCGAGCTTTTTAGGATCGAGACTGCGAATCAACCCTTTGGGACCTCTAAGTCTTGCTGAAACCTTGGTAATCATACCGTCACGAATAATCATCCCCTGAGGGGGATTGATAATTTCCATAGGAAATTCAACCCATGTTTCCACGAGGTCACGCCCGGTAACAAGATACCATGTCAAAACTGACATCATAAGAGCCATTGCGGCTATTTTCCATCGCTGTGCAGTCATACTAATTAAATACGTTCTTCAAAACACGTTTAAGCCGGACAATGTCCAGACTTGTTGTCAACTTCCCACCAATAGCGGCAGAAATGGTTCCGCGTTCCTCTGAAACAACAATGGCTATGGCATCAGTTTCTTCGCTGATCCCAAGAGCAGCTCTATGCCTGGTCCCGATAGCACTTTGACGTGTAGAGACCTGAGCTAAAGGCAAAATACAGGAGGCGGCAACAATTTTGTTAGAATTAACCACAACCGCCCCGTCATGAAGCGGAGTATCAGGCCAAAAAATATTAATCAGCAATTGCTTACTGACCTTACCGTTAACCTCAACACCTTTTTCAATAATATCCCCAAGAGGTACATTTTTCTGAATTACCAGCAACGCACCAATTTTCTGCCTTGACATAGAATCCATTGCAGAACAGATTTCATCAATAACAGCTATCTCAAAATCTTTTTTACGCCACAACCGTCCAGCCCCCATCTGGGCCAGACCTTTACGGATGTCACGCTGAAAAAGGACAATAATAACGAGAAATATAGAACTAAGAAAATTGGTTAACAACCAATTGAGTGTATATAGTCCGAATACATCAGAAACGTAATAAACAAGCAGTAAAAGCAGCAAGCCCCAGATTACAGCTGCAGCACGGGTTCCCCGCACAAGCAGTATAATATAAAAATAGACAACAGCTACCAGACCTATATCCAGCAACTCTTTCCAGGAAATCTGAAACCCCAGCAATTCAAACATTAATACGCCCCGCTAATCTCCTTGACAATTCTCAGAGTCTGGCTGGTCAATTCGACCTCATGGACCCTGTGAATAGGTACACCGCGTGCAGCTAGCACAGCTGTGGCAGCCTGAGTGGCATTTTGCCGCTTATCTGATTCAAGACCAAGCAATTTGCCCCAGAGAGACTTATTAGAAAGCCCCATGTAAACAGGAAAGCCAAGATCCATAACCCTGTCTATAGATCTTAAGATCTCTAGATTATGTTCTAAAGTCTTGCCAAACCCAATACCCGGGTCAACAACTATACACCTTTCGGGTAAGCCTGACTTTACGAGTTTTTCAAGACTTTTTTTAAAAAATGTTAAAATATCTTCAACGACATTATCATACTGTGGAGATAATTGCATCTTTTCAGGAGTGCCTTGAGTGTGCATCAAAACATATCCGGGTTTCATATCAGCAACAACCTCAAGAAGAGCCGGATCCTGCGAAAAAGCTGAAACATCATTAACAATCGCAGCTCCTGCTTCAATTGCCTTACGTGCAACTTCACTCTTCACAGTATCCACCGAAACCACATAATCCTTTGCCAGTTCACTAATCACAGGAATAACTCTGGCAACTTCATCCTCAAGAGAGACAGGATCAGCAAAAGGTCTTGTGCTTTCTCCTCCCACGTCAAGAATATCAGCACCTTGCTCGGCAAGCAAAGCACCATGAGCTATAGCCTGCTGTGGATCATAATTATTTCCCCCGTCGTAGAAAGAATCCGGGGTGACATTGACAATACCGGCAATAAAAAAAGGGGCAGGGCCTAACACCCTGCCCCCCTTAATGGTCCATGAATAATTGCGGTTCATAATAACCTTATTCGGAACTTTTTTTATCGTCAGAAGCTTTTACTTCCTCTGATTTCTTATCTTCTTCACTTTCAGCTTCAACTTCTGAAAGTTTGAACTCATCTTCTACCGGCTGCTCTTCAAAAGAGAAGTCGCTCTTATCTTCTTCGGACTCTTCTTTGCCAGACTCTTCAACTGGGGTGTATCCGGTTTTAGAAGTTGAACCATAGGCTCGTGCAGCTGATGCAGGCTTGACAGTAGAGACGGTCTCAAGAGGAGGCAGAATTCCGCCAGCCAGCAAAGTATCAATATCTTCACCACTGATTGTTTCACGCTCAAGCAAAGCTTCTGCAAGTGCATGCAGATCATTTTCATGTTCTGCAAGCAGTCTCTTTGCTGTTTCGTGAGCAGTATCAATGATCCTTCTGACTTCAGAGTCAATAAGACGGGAAGTGTCTTCACTGAAATCCTTGTGCTGTACAAGTTCTTTACCAAGGAACACCTGATCCTGGCTTTCGCCGAAGGTCATAGGTCCAAGTTTTTCACTCATACCCCACTGACAAACCATACTGCGAGCCATTTTGGTAGCACGTTCTATGTCGTTGCTGGCTCCGGTAGTCATCTGATCAAGAATAATTTCCTCTGCAACACGTCCGCCAAGAAGCATAACAAGAGTATCTTCAAGATAACCCTTAGAATAGTTATGACGATCGTCGACAGGCAGCTGCTGAGTTACACCCAGAGCACGCCCGCGAGGAATGATAGTAACTTTATGCACAGGATCTGTGTTTTCAAGCAGTTTAGCTATAAGAGCATGACCTGCTTCATGGTACGCAGTAGTCTTTTTCTCTTCATCAGTGAGAATCAGACTGCGACGTTCACGCCCCATGAGGACTTTGTCTTTGGCTTCTTCGAAATCAGCCATTTTGACATAATCCTGATTATTCTTAGCAGCATATAGCGCTGCTTCATTTACGAGGTTTTCAAGGTCCGCGCCGGAAAATCCGGGAGTACCTCGAGCAATAGTATCAAGATCAATTTCACCGGCAAGAGGAGTCTTGCGGGTGTGAACCTTAAGAATACGCGCTCTGCCCTGAACATCAGGAGTAGGCACAACAACCTGCCTGTCAAAACGGCCCGGACGTAAAAGCGCGGGGTCCAGAACATCAGGTCGGTTAGTCGCTGCGATGAGAATAACACCCTCATTGGATTCAAAACCGTCCATCTCAACCAAAAGCTGGTTCAGGGTCTGTTCACGTTCATCATGTCCACCACCGAGGCCAGCACCACGCTGACGACCGACAGCATCGATTTCATCAATAAAAATCAAACACGGTGCATTCTTTTTACCTTGAGCAAAAAGATCACGCACACGTGAAGCACCGACACCGACAAACATTTCAACAAAGTCGGAACCGGAAATAGAGAAGAAAGGCACACCGGCTTCCCCTGCAACAGCACGGGCCAGCAAAGTTTTACCAGTTCCGGGGGGGCCTACCAAAAGAACACCTTTAGGGATACGTCCACCTAAGCGGGTAAACTTTTTAGGTTCACTGAGAAACTGAACAACTTCTTCAAGCTCATCCTTAGCTTCATCAACACCGGCGACATCTTCAAATGTTACACGGGCAGTTTCTTCATTAATCAGACGCGCTTTAGAACGTCCGAAAGACATGGCCCCGCCACGTCCTCCACCGCCGCCCTGCATTTGACGCATGAAGAAAATCCAGACTCCCACAAGTAAAAGCATGGGAAACCATGAAATGAACAAAGTCATGTACCACGGCGCATCTTCTTCAGGCTCAGCAATAACTTCGATTTTCTTTTTAATCAGATTCTGAACAAGGGTTGGATCATCAGGATTGTAGGTCACAAAGCGTTTGTCGCCGACCATTACTCCGCTGATTTTCTGCCCCTGAATCTTGACTTGTATTACCTCTCCTTCGTCAACTCTCATAAGAAAGTCAGTATAGGAAAGTTTGAGCTGGGATGTCTGCGGCTGGTTGAAAAGATTGAACAATACAATCATAACCAGCATGATTGTTACCCAGACCAAGAGATTCTTGGCAAAACTGTTCAAGGTATAATCTCCTTAGATATGTGTCCGCTCTCTGCCGGCAGTTACTCCTGCAAGCCAAAGTTCGGACTGAATTTACGTTTGTCTTCAGTATCAATCAGCTATTAATAAGACTAATCTAGGAAAAGGCAAGTCAAATTCAAAAATATTATTAATGCTTGCCCTTATCTCATAAAATTGGTAGCTGATTTTTCTTCGCAATGGAAGTGTATCGTCACCGGTGTGGCGCCTGGACTTCAAATCCAGTGGACGGGTTAACGCTCGTCGGTAGGTTCGACTCCTATACACTTCCGCCACTTTTTTAAACATCACATATCTTCCTTCAAATAATTTATCTTAATTATTACACTTGCGCTCTGAATACAATCAGGTATTCTTGAAGCAAAAGCTCTATTTGCAGCTCTAAAGAATAGCAAAAGGAATCAGTATGTGCTCTAAAAAAATATCCGCACAATCTCTGCACACTGGTGTAGGGCTTATTGACAGTCAGCATCAGACATTCTTTACCATCTTAAAAAAAATCAGAGATCTTGATGCAAAAGATAGTAACGATGAACTATCTTATATTATTGACGAACTACATCTTTATACTCTGTATCACTTTGAAACAGAAGAAGCACTGCTGGAACAACACGGTCTTAAAAGCATTGCTGAGCACAAAGCTGAGCATGAACAAATGACTGAAAAAATAGAAGAATTTCGACTTCAAAATTTAACAGATTCCTGTATATTGGTAAAAGAAATGGCCACTTACCTTGAGAATTGGCTGAAACGCCATATCCAACAAATAGACATGAAAGATTTACAAATCGTGAACAAAAAGTCCTAATAAATAAAAGCCCTACCTATTCTCAAGTAGGGCTTTTATTTCAAATTAATTAAAAGATATTGATTTACGCCAACCACTCTTTAAGTTCTGCAATCTGCGCTTTCACTGACTCTGGACCTGTTCCGCCAGGTGAAACTCTGCGTTTAACAGCGGCCTCATAGGAAAGAACTTCAAATACATCTTCATCAATCTTGTCTGAAAAAGATTTAAGTTCCGCAAGAGTCATATCTTCAAGTCCTTTACCTGTCTTCTCAGCGTGAGCAACAGCAGCCCCTGTGATGTGGTGTGCTTCGCGAAAAGGAATATCCTTACCCACAAGATAGTCAGCAAGTTCTGTGGCATTCAAAAAGCCTTTCTTAAGTGCCGCTTCCATATTCTCAGGATTAAAGCCCATGGCTTCCATCATATCTGCCATAATTGAGACGGAAGCATGTACAGTTTTATCTGCATCAAAAAATGGCTCCTTATCTTCCTGCATATCACGATTGTAAGCCAGAGGAAGGCCCTTACAAGCTGTCATAAGGGAAAAGAGATCACCGTATACTCTACCGGTCTTACCACGCATAAGCTCACAGACATCAGGATTCTTCTTCTGAGGCATAATGGAAGATCCTGTAGAAAATGCATCAGGCAATTTGATAAAACCGAAACAGGGGTTAGCCCAAATAATCAACTCTTCGCAGATACGGCTGAGATGGGTCATTACCAGACTTCCTGCGAACATTGCCTCCATGACAAAATCACGGTCTGAAACAGCATCAAGACTATTGCGAAATGTTTCTTCCATCCCTAGATGCTTCGCAGAAGTAGCTGGTTTAAGCGGATAGGTTGTCC
>JMSU01000257.1_pt1 | contig 17045 bp, 14 predicted proteins | sample 179011 | NCBI WGS metagenome assembly JMSU01 (sample SAMN02769580, study PRJNA246767) | bioreactor metagenome | isolation source: Culture-1 Bioreactor ArsB derived from microbial biomass from the upper 2 cm... | place: Germany: Bremen | collected day 87 after inoculation
TTTTAAATATTAAAAAAGACCGACAACTTGATAATTCAAGTTGTCGGTCTTTTTTAAAAGAAATTTACGGGAAAGGGGGATAAGTCCTTCCCGCAAAATTTTACGCTAACCCAGAGCGTAAGCCCTATCAAAGGGGACTTTGGTCCCGAAGGGCAGCCGGAGGCATTCTTATGCGCTCAGGGTCATGAATTTCAGTAGTGTTGCCAGTCCGACGCAGATGAAAAACACTGCGAGTCCTGTGGCAAACTTGTTGAGTTTGCCGCGCTGATAGGCTTGGATAACACCCCATTTTACGGCAATGCGGTAAAGTCCTGCCACGACGTGCAGTACTACGAGCGGTGCTAGGACAAGGTAGAAGTAGAGCCATGGTCCAGATTGGACTCGTTCTGCTGAACGGGCTGCTGTGATGGGTAGATCACTTAATACGGCCCACATGTGAATTGCACCCATAACGAGAATAAGCATGGCGGATACAACCTGTACCACCCAGAGCCATGTGTCTCTGTGCTTGAGCATTTTGGCGTGTCTCCAGATGGTCTTCTGTCCTTCGAGTCTAAATGGAATTTTGCGCGCAGCAAGGTAGAAGTGGAAGAGGAAGAGCAGGAACAGAATTGGGCCGCCGATCTGGGCCATATAATTCTTTTCGTAAGTGTGAGCGATAGTGTCCATGATAGCAGGACTGAAAATCACACTGGAAACAAGGCTCATATGCATAAATACAAAAATGATAAGAGCCACACCTGAGAACATCTGGAGCCAATCCAGAATCGCATCACTCTTGCCTCGGCGGGCAGGAGTGTACGTTGATTTGAAAGACATCAGCACCTCCGTTGAATTATTGAACTAATATACCTCGCAACTGGTATTTCAAGAGCTGCGATAATGTCCCTCGTGGATTGTTTTGTCAATCAACTTAAACATACAAAAGCGTTGATAACAGACCGTTTTTCAATGAGCTTTTCTGTTATTTTACGTTTTTCGCAAATTGTGTTCGCAAATGAGTGACCTGAGGGCGTATTTAAGGTCTGTTGGCTGCTGATTGCTTAAAAACAGGGAAAATGAGAAAAAATAACTTATTTTAAAACACCAGCTTTTGAGTCGTATTAACAATGAAAGCTATTGCTTTTAGCAAAGAAGAGGCAGGCTGTCGTTGACCTGTCTCCATTGCATGCTTACATATATTTCCAGTCATCATGGGATATTGTGATTTGCCTTCTATTTAATGATAAATTCTATTTTAAACCGGATTGACATACGGGAGTTTAAAAGACATGGTCCCACAACAAAAAGTAAGGGCTGACTCAGCCGTAAAAGGATTTAATTTTGAAAAGTTATCCATACTTATTCTTCTTTTCGGGGTGCTGCTGATGAGTACCGGATGTAATATAGAAAAGATTGATTCAAGCAAAAATGAAAATGTTTCCGGTGTGTTGTCAGAAGGTGGGACTTTGGAAAAGGTTTTGCCAGTATCTGCATCTGCTTCCTCCTATAATGTGAAGCCTGACACGGCCGAGAAAGCTGCCAACGCTGAGTTGAGCAAAGAAATTTCTGATGCTCTTGCCTCCGGGGAAGGACCACATGTGATCAAGCTTAAGAATGGTATGTCTCTCCTTATTAAGGAAGATGACCGTTTTCCGCTGGTCAATGTACGTCTTTTTGTTCATGCTGGATCGTCTTATGAAGAGCCCGCACAGGCAGGTATCAGCCATCTGCTTGAACATATGGTTTTTAAGGGGACGAAGACTCGCGGACCTGGAGAGACCGCCCGTGAAATTGAATCTGTAGGCGGCGATATGAATGCTGCGACCAGCTTTTGATTATACTGTCTACTTACGTGGAAGTTCCTGATAAGGAATGGAAGCTGGGGATGGATATCGTCTCCGACATGACCTTCAATGCTGCTATTGATCCCGATGAGCTTACTTCAGAGCGCGAAGTTGTCCTTTCCGAACTTGAGCGGGGAGAAGATAATCCCGGCAGCAGGGTATTCAAGACTCTGCAATCCATTGTCTGGAAAGATACCAGCTACCAGTGGCCTATTATTGGCTACCGCGACACTGTGAAAAATATTTCATCTGAAGATATTCACGCTTATATTGATCGTCTCTATCAGCCGCAGTCTATGCTTTTAAGTGTAGTGGGTAAGATCAATCCTGAAGAAGTGGTCAAGGAAGCTGAAAGGCTTTGCGGTTCCATGGAAGATAAAAAGCCTGTTGTGCCGCCGACTGTTTTTGATGTCCCTGCTTCAGGCGAGACGACAGTTAAGATTATTCCCGGCAAATGGAATAAAGCCTACATTGGGGCAGCATTTCCTATTCCTGGTTTGAGTTCTGCTAAAACAGCAGGACTTGAAATGCTTTGCGAGCTTCTCGGTGGCGGAGAAACGTCACGGCTATACCGCAAATTCAAGTATGAAAAGCGTATGGTAGACAGTATTTCTGTTTCTTCTCTGACGCTTGAACGTGCTGGGATGCTTTATATTTTTGCCACACTTGACGCAGACAAAGTGGACGAGTTCTGGAAAGAGTTTATGGTTGAGTTGTCCTCTATTGATTTTAATGATTTTACTGACCGCGAAATGGATAGAGTTTCCCTTAATCTTGAGGATTCACTTTTCCTGACCAAGGAAACGCTTTCCGGTCTTGCTTCCAAGCTTGGATATTTTCAGTTTTTCGAAGGTGGGCAGCAGGCCGAGGAAAATTATCTTTACGACGTGCGCAATCTCTCCCGTCCTCAGCTTCAAAAACTTTATGATGAGTACTTTGATCCTCAGAAGCTCGCTACCTGCATGCTTCTTCCCGAAGGAACTGATGCTGATGCAGTAAGTTTAGAAAAGGCTGTTGCTGAAAATTGGCCTTCCAAGGCACAGGTTGCAGGCGAAAGCACTGCCAGCGGCCCGGGCGAAGCGGCAACAATTGAACTTGCAAATGGCAGCCAGCTTGTTTTTATCCCGGACGAAACCCTGCCTTACACAGCTCTATCCATGTACTGGGTTGGCGGTGATGCGGATCTTACTGCAGCAGAGCAGGGACTTGCTGCATTGACTTCGCAGAGTTTGACTCGTGGCACCAAGTCTATGAATGCGACTGAACTTGAAGATTACGTTTCAGACCGCGCTGCTTCTATTGGCGCTTCGGCTGGACGAGAAGTTTTTGCAATCAATTCAAAATTCCCGTCACGTTTTACCGGAGATATGCTTCCGCTTATTAAGGAAGTCATCACCGAGCCTCGCTTTGCAGCGCAAGAGTTGGACCGTGCCAGACAGGATCAGGTTTCAGCGATCAAGCGTAAAGGGGATCGCCCTTTAAGTCTGGCATTCAGGAATATCTTCCCGTTTCTTTATAAGAGCGGCAGTTACTCCTATTTCCATCTTGGTAAGCCCGAGAATGTGGACAGTTTTTCAGAAAAGGATGTCCGCAGTTACTGGGCTAAACAGTCTTCCCGTCCATTTGTAATTGCCATATGCGGTGATTATGATCGTGAAGCGTTGACTGATTTTGCTAAGGAACTTGATGGTAAGCTGGTTCTCAAAGACAAGCCTATTGAAGTTCCCAGTCCTGATTGGGGAGATAGTAAGGATCTTACTCTTGAGCTTCCTGACCGTAATCAGGCTCATTTGATGGTTATCTTCCCTGTTCCGGGTATGGATGATCAGAAAACAACTGCAGGTCTTTCTTTGCTCAGAGCTGCTTTGGCAGGGCAGAGCGGGCTGTTGTTCCGCGATCTGCGTGACAAGCAGGGCTTAGGTTACACTGTAACCGCATTTCTCTGGCAGGCACCTAAGACCGGATTTATGGCTTTTTATATCGGAACCAAGCCGGAACAGCTTGAGCAGGCCATGACGGGATTTGAAAATACTGTTAAAATGCTTAAGGAAAAAGATCTGCCTGCAGATGAAATCAGCAGAGCCAGAAATATTCTTAATGGAGAGTATTATCAGGATCATCAAAGTCTGCTTTCCCGAAGCCGTGAGTCTGCAAGCCTTATGGTTAAGGGATTTGAGCCTGATTTGGATATAAAAATTATCGAACAGGCAAGTCAGATGGGTGCTGCGCAGGTTCGAAAGCTGATAAACAAATATATAAACTGGGACGACAAATACACGCTCACAGTTAAGCCTTAGTAAGGGCATATTAAATTGAATCGTTAAGGTCTTGTTAAGCTTGCTTCACGAGGTTTAAATTACAGTCGTAAAAAAAAGCCCTGTACTCTAATTGAGTACAGGGCTTTTTCTTGTATGTATTTTTTCTTACAGCTTAACTTTGGGAAGCTGCGGGAGGTTCTTTTCGAGAACATTCGCAGCTTGCAGCATGGTCTTTTCTTCGAAGGCCGGAGCCATGAGCTGCAAGCCCACAGGCATGTTGGTATCTTTGCCGATTCCAACGGGCAGGGACATTCCGGGCATTCCCACTAAGTTCAGGGAGATGGTGAAAATATCCATGAGGTACATCTGCAATGGATCGGCTGTCAGTTCGCCCACTGGGAAAGCTGTAGTGGGGCAGGCCGGTCCGGCGATGAGATCGCAGGATTCGAATGCTTTATTGAAGTCTTCACGCAACAGGCGGCGAATCTGGGCTGCTTTACGGTAATATGCATCGTAGTAACCTGCTGAAAGAACATAGGTTCCGATGATTATTCGGCGTTGCACTTCATCACCAAAAGCTTCTGTGCGGGATTTGGTATAGAGATCAATCAGTTCATTGGCGTCCTTGGTTCGGTGTCCGTAGCGGATACCGTCAAAGCGGGACAGGTTGGAACTGGCTTCAGCCATTGCTATTATGTAGTAGGTGGCAATGGCGTATTCGGTCATGGAAAGTTTTACCGGAACTGTTTTGGCTCCCAATTCTTCGGCCTTGGCAATTGCTGCACGGCAGGACTCAGAAACTTCTTCAGACAGCCCATCTCCCCAGTATTCCTCAGGGAGACCGATGGTCAGGCCGGAAAGATCTGTGCGTTCAGAAAGGGCGGCTACAAAATCGTCCATGGGTTTGTCCACTGAAGTAGAGTCGCGCTGGTCGTGACCGCCGATAACGTTCAGTACACGAGCGGAATCTTCAACTGTGCGGGTCATGGGGCCGATCTGGTCGAGAGAAGAACCGTACGCGATCATTCCATAGCGGGATACACGGCCGTAGGTGGGCTTAACACCAACGCATCCGCAAAAGGATGCGGGCAGGCGGATAGATCCGCCAGTATCAGTACCCAGAGCTGCAAAGCATTGCCCTGCTGCTATAGTTGCGCCGGAACCACCGGAGGAACCTCCGGGAACTCGGCTCGGGTCCCAGGGGTTTGTGGTGGTTTTGTAAGCAGAGTTTTCAGTGGTGGAGCCCATGGCAAACTCATCCATATTGGATTTTGCAATGATAATTGCTCCAGCTTCTTTGAGTTTTGCTACTGTGGTTGCGTCATAAAAAGGTGTGAATCCTTCAAGTATTTTGGAACCTGCAGTGGTGGGTACACCTTTGGTTGCGAGAACGTCTTTGACTACGACCGGTACACCCCAGAGAGGCTTGGAGCCGTCCGGGCCCTGCGCATCCATTTCTTCCGCAAGTTTAAGCGCTTCATCGCTGCTGATTGCAAGCAGTGCTTTGGTTTCGGGCTCTGTTTCTTCAATGCGGGCAAGACAGGCTTTGACAGCTTCAGTTGCGGTCACTTCCTTTGCCATGAGCATGGAATGAATTTCAGTAAGTGATTTTTCTATGAGTGAGGACATTTTTTTAATCCGTGTAGCTTTTTAGTTAAACAATACGTGGAACAACAAAATACTGACCGTCAGTGTCTGGAGCGTTGGAGAGAACTTCATCTCTGGTGTGCTCTTTTTTCACTTCATCCTTGCGAAGAACTGTAGTGTGTTCAACCGGGCTGAACATCGGTTCTACCTCGCTGGTGTCAATTTCGTTAAGCTTGTCCATGTATGAGAGGATGTTGTTAAGCTGTCCTGCAAACAGTTCTGTTTTTTCTGCAGATAAATCCAGTCGAGCCAGATTAGCCACACGGGCAACTTCCTCTATATTGAGTTTTTCATCACTCATTTGAGTCTCCTTTTGGGTATATAAAAATTGCGGATAGCCGCAGTGTATTAGTTTTCAGTTGCAGCGGTTTTGTCTGCTTCTTGATTCGCCTCGAATTCGGCCTTTTTCTCTTCCCATGCTTTGACGCGTGCAGCTCTTTTGGCTTTTGCTCTTGAAAGAGTTTTGCTGACGATTGTTGCATCAATGCGGGTTTTGCCATTCTGTTCCGGGCGGAACAGAAACAGCTGCTGGCTGGCCTTACCATCGGCATCCCAACTGATAGGCGCGAGACTGAAATCCATATGCTGCGCTTCGGTTATTCTGCTATTCACATCTTCAGGAGTCCATCCTGTAGAAAATGTTCCGAGCTTGCTTGCGAATTTAATGAAATCATAGCCCAGCGCAATCCAGAAATCCGGTGTGCCCAGACCTTCTTTGCTCATTACCTCTTTAAGCCTTCCTGCTCCATCGCTTGCAGCCCACCATGCTCCAGGAGCAACAGTGAGGCGTAGATTCTGGGCTTCCACATCCCGTGCAGAGTTGAGAGCCTGACTCCAGAGTTCGGGGCCGAGGAAGACAAGTGTGTCTGCTTCATGAAAGAAGAAGTGTGGAATAAGCAATTGAGCCTGATGCCATGTGTCCGGGATGAAAACAGCACCAAAATCTGTTTCGGGCAGTGGTGCGTCTTCACCGAGTCCTTCAGCTTCATTCTGTGCTTTTTTCTGCGGAGCGCGTACCAGCTTGCCGACGACTTTACCCCATTTGGGGAAATCGCGTGGCGGATATGATTCCATACCGGTTATGCGTGCGCCACGGTCAGAAACCATATTATAGAAAATTTTGGACATTTGGCGTCCAAATTTTTCCTGTGGGTATAGAACTGCAAATTTGTTGATGCCAAGATCATTTACGGCAAGGTCCAAAGTCGACCTGATCTGGTCTTCCGGGCTTGAGAAAAATCTCCATGCCTGTTTACCTTCTTCAAGATTTCCGGGCTTTGCCAGAAAAGAGAAGGTTACTTTGTCAGCATATGTGCCGGCTTGTTCCATCTCTTTAAAAGCTTTAACACTGATGGGGCCGCCAATGACTGTGTACCATGGCGGAAGATTTTCAACTTTTTTAAGCCAGCCCGCATCTTCGGTATTGATAACCTGAACATCTACATCGAGTCCGGCTTTTGTCATTTCCCATTGAGCGGCGCCTGCACCGCGTACAACTTTCCAGCCATATTCTTGGAAACGTCCTGAAATAGGGAGCACAAGAGCAATACCTACACGCGGAATTCCGTATTCACCTTCGAGCTTGGCAATGATCTGGTTAAACCAGGGCTTGTCAGCAATTTCGCCATTCTGCACGATGCCTGACATCGTACGCCATGACATAGGCCAGTATTCCTGAGCCGATGCTTGACGAACTGCTTTTTCAAAAAGAATCAGTTCGTAGGGAAATTTTAAATTTGACTGGTCCGGAATCAGTGAAGACATTGCTGTAAGTTCGCCGGTAGATTTCTCTTGCAGTCCGGTGATGAACCAGCGTTCCAGTTCTTTTTTACTATTGTCATCCGGTGTAATTGCGTAAAGACGAGTCAGGGCAGTCAGAGATTCTGCATTCTGAGTCATAGAGGAAAGCCGTTTACCCGCAGTAGAGCGGATGTCCCAAGGCAGGAACGGGTCTTCCATAGTCGTAGCCAGATGGGTTCTGAGCTTATCAATATCTTTAGTCGCGGTAAGGGTATCAAAATAATACTGCTGCCATACAGGGGAGTTTATTGCTTCTTCAGATAATCCTTTCCACTGCTCAAGGCGCGCTTCAGCTTCGTGATAATGTCCGGCATTGAAAGAGCTTACAGCCAGTCTTTCTGTTGCCGGGAGAAAATATTTTTCAGGCAGGTCCTTGCGCTCCAGCAAACGGGTATAGAAAAGTTCACTGGTAATGTAGTCTTTTCGTTGCCAAGCCTTATCAGCTTCTTTGACGAGATCTGTTGTAGACAACATTTCAGTAGAAATAGTGGGAGCTTTTACAGGTTGCTTCTGTAAGGAAATACAACCCGTAGCAGCAAAAATAAATGCTGACAGCAGAACCAGAACAAAAATATGTGATAAAAGACGCTGTGTTTTGTCTTTATTCATTAAGTTTCTCATGCAGAGTTTGTGGCCTATGACAGGCTGTTCGTCAAGGATTTGGGAGTAAAACGTCTTTTTTTTATAGGGCAGAAATGGATATTTCAGTTTAACTAAAAAAATCCGGCCTTCCTAAAAATAGGAAGGCCGGATTAAATTATACTTTACTTATCAGCTATGCAAGTGCTGGATCGTTCTTTTTGTCGATCGGCTGGTCACTTATTTTTTTTCGTCTTTTACTTCAGTGAAGTCGGCGTCTACAACGTCTTCGTCTGCAGCCTGTGCACCTGCATCAGCTGCTCCCTCGGGACCGGCTGCACCTTCAGGTCCAGCCTGATTCTGCTGTGCGTAGAGCTGTTCGGCCAGTTTGTGTGAAGCCTGAGCAAGAGCATCTGTTGCCTGTTTGATGCTTTCAGGATCTTCAGTTTCAAGAACTTTTTTGAGTTCTTCGCTCTTGGCTTCGATGTCTGCCTTGAGTTCTGCATCTACATTGTCACCTACTTCACGCAGGGATTTTTCAGTAGTGTAGATCAAGGAATCAGCCTGGTTGCGAGCTTCAATGAGTTCTTGCTTTTTCTTATCATCTTCAGCATGGGACTCAGCATCTTTAACCATTTTTTCAATATCTTCTTCAGACAGTCCGCTGGAAGCGGTGATCTGGATTGACTGTTCTTTTCCGGTGCCCATATCTTTTGCAGATACGTTTACGATACCGTTGGCATCGATGTCGAAAGTAACTTCAATCTGAGGTACGCCGCGCGGTGCTGCGGGGAGTCCTGTCAGTTCGAAACGACCGAGAGTCATGTTGTCGGTAGCCATGGGGCGTTCACCCTGCATTACGTGGATAGACACAGATGGCTGATTGTCAGCAGCAGTTGTGAATACCTGGCTTTTACGGCTGGGAATAGTTGTGTTTCTTTCGATCAGGTTGGTGAAAACACCGCCCATTGTTTCGATTCCCAGAGACAGAGGTGTTACGTCGAGCAGGAGAACGTCTTTAACGTCACCGGCGAGAATACCACCCTGAATGGATGCACCCATTGCAACAACTTCGTCAGGGTTAACTGAGCGGTTAGGCTCTTTTCCGAAGAATTCCTGAACTTTCTGCTGCACGAGAGGCATACGGGTCATACCACCGACGAGAATAACTTCATCAATATCAGAAGCTTTAAGTCCTGCGTCTTTCAGTGCTTTCTGGCAAGGAGCCTTGGTGCGGTCAACCAGATCTTCAACCAGTTTTTCCAGCTTTGCGCGGGAAAGTTTGACCATGAGGTGCTTAGGTCCATTCTGGTCGGCAGTAATGAAAGGCAGGTTCACTTCAGTTTCCATGGCAGTGGAAAGTTCTTTCTTAGCTTTTTCACCAGCTTCTTTGAGGCGCTGCAGAGCCATGCGGTCTTTGGAGAGATCAATGCCGTTTTCGCGTTTGAACTCTTCAACGAGGTACATGATTACGCAATGGTCAAAGTCTTCACCGCCGAGGAAAGTGTCACCGTTGGTAGCACGAACTTCAACAACGTTATCGCCGACTTCAAGGATGGAGATATCAAAGGTACCGCCACCAAGGTCGAATACTGCGATTTTTTCATTTGCTTTCTTGTCAAAACCATAAGCAAGTGAAGCAGCAGTAGGTTCGTTAATGATACGTTTAACTTCGAGACCTGCAATGCGGCCTTGCGTCTTTGGTGGCCTGACGCTGGGAGTCGTTGAAGTATGCAGGAACAGTAATAACTGCTTCTGTTACTGATTCACCGAGATATGTTTCAGCATCTTTTTTAAGCTGCTGCAGGATAATTGCAGAAACTTCAGAGGGGCTGTATTTTTTACCTTCGATTTCAACCCAGGCGTCGCCGCCTTTACCGTCGACGATGGGGTAAGGGCAGTGGTCAGCCCATTTTTTTACTTCAGGAGAGCTAGCCTGACGGCCCATGAGACGCTTGATAGCAAAAACGGTTTTTTCAGGGTTAGTAACTGCCTGACGTTTTGCAATTTCACCAACAAGACGTTCTTTGTCAGTAAAGCCGACAATAGAAGGTGTGGTGCGTCCGCCTTCAGGGTTGGTCACACATTTAGGATCTTTACCTTCCATTACGTAAACGCAGGAGTTGGTGGTACCGAGGTCAATTCCGATAATTTTAGACATATATAAATTCCTCCAGATAAAATTTCAGTTTCACTGCACTATGAACTAATGCCTGATTTTAACTTGTAAAGTGTTACGAGTAAAAAATTAGGCTAATTTGTTTACCATTACTTTAGCAGGACGGATTACACGCCCTTTCAGGACGTAGCCGCGCTGCATAACCTGTGCAATGGAGCCGTCAGGCAAATCTGCCATCTGTGCCATTCCCATCGCTTCATGAAAATTAGGGTCAAAATCGTCACCTGCTTTTCCAACAGCTTCCAGGCCGTGTTTGGCAAGTGTAGCCAGAAACATTTTTCTGGTCATATCGACGCCAGTTACAAAATCCTTGCATGCTTCAAGGTTCTGAGCGTGATCAAGTGCAAGGTCGAGGTTGTCGAGTATGGGGAGCAGATCAGAAAGAATAGAGTCTGCGGCGTACTTTTTCAATTCTTCAGTCTCGCGCATCAGTCTTTTCTTTACATTCTCAGTCTCCGCCAGAGCTCTAAGACGCTCTTCCTTGGCTTCCCCCATTACATCGCATGCGGGACAGACATGTTCCCGGCAAAGAGCTTTAAGTTCGTCTTCGCTGAGAGAAATTTCATTTTCTGCTTCTGCGGTTTCTTCCGCTTTAGCTTCAACATTTTCTTGTTCGGTCATTTCTACTTTATCTTTTTTTCCAGACATGGACTCTCCGGTGTCATGAATTAGCGGCCTGAAACCCTATAAAAAGGACTGTCAGACCGCACAATTAGACAAATAAGCATCTCGTATTGCTTGTCAACACGTTCAGCTGAATCAAATAATACTTTTTTTGAAAAAAATACATTTTAATGTTCTTACACAGTTAGTCAGTTCATTTTGAAATGACCGTTTTCATATATTGTTATTTTTCTGCCTTCAGTCAGATTGGCAGTAACTCTTTTATTCTCGGTATTTATGAGGTCCCAGTGCATGTTGGACGTATTAAAGCCGAGAGAATCCATCATCATTTTGTCCAGTACTTCCGGCGGTCCGGAAAAAGTGTTTATAAGTGATTGGCCCAAAGCAATGTGACAGCTGCCGTGTTCACCGCCGAAGTTTTCATCTAAAATGGTCTGGGCCATGAAATGGTCTACACGCGAGATAGAAGAGTCAGTGAGTGAAAATTCTCCAACCCGCCTTGCTCCGCTGTCAGATCTGAGTTGGTCCAGGAGAAATTTTTCTCCGCCCATGGCTTTTACACGTATGGCGATGCCATCCATAAACTCGATCTGTACACCATACACTACTTTATCCATATATAATGAAGGAAGATCTGCATAATAGACACCGTTTACTGTGCGGTGGTCAGGGGATACGTATACTTCGTAACCGGGGATATTGTCACCTGTAGCACCTTGCCATTTGCGGTTATCGCCGGGGGAAAAGTATAAATCACATAGTTCAGACTGCATCCGTATTGATTTGATATCAAGTGAGGTCAGCCATTTGGCAGTTTCATTTGTTTTGTCAGATATTTTTTGCCATTCACGCGCAGGGTCAGGCATGTTCAAATAGCAGGCGCGCATGAGCTGAGTCGTATATTCATCCATGGATAGCCCTGCTTTGTCAGCAAGGGCCTGCGTTGGATATACGCATTCCGTCCATGCCAGCTTACCCTGCATTTTTTTCTTTTCGACAGCTTGTCTGAATGATTTTGCGGCGTTCTTATTTTCCATGATTGAAAGCGGGTCGACTTCCATCATGGCACCTACTTCTTCGGGGGCATGGATGCGGATTACGCCGCTGGCCTGAATATATAGTTCCTTTTTGCCGGGAGGGTAGAAGGTTAGCTGCCCGTAGCTTGAGTTGATATACAGCTCTGCTTTCATTGCCGGTGTAAGGGCTGTTTCCATTACAGGATGTAAGTGTTTTTCGATGAGCAGGGCAAAAATAGCTTCAGCCAGAGGAATGGCGGCATGGTCATATTTAATGACTATAATATCTTTGTTTTTGAATTTTTCGCCTCTTTGATTTTCAAGGCCCCAGAGGAGTACTTTGGCATATTGGCGAAGGTCTTCGTATGGAAATATTTTTTTCATAAAAATGTACAGGTATGATATTGTAAAAGCAGGATTGCTGATTAAGTACTGTAAAGGTAACTCCATAAGTTCGCTACAATAAAATTTGAATTACTTGATTTGAGAAAAAAATTTCATACAAAAAAGGTATATTTTTAAGGAATTAAGTAATTGGTTGAAAAATATACCGAGTTTGAGATTGACTTTCAATGACCCGTGGGGCTAAACAGAGTGTCGCATAGTGATCAGGGCGGACTGGTTGCTTTTGATAATGCTATTCAAAATCAGAAATAATATATATGAGGAAAGGTAATGTCTGTATCACTTAGATCCATGAATAAAGACCAGAAAGGTGTCGTGGTTGCTGTCAATGCCAGCGGGGAACTGGGACGCAGAATCAGGGATATGGGGCTTGTTCCCGGAACTGAGTTTATGGTTGTGGGTCGCGCACCGCTGGAAGATCCCGTTGCGCTGCGTATGAAAGGCTTTACTCTTACACTTAGAAATAATGAAGCTGACTTTATTACTGTCGAGCCGGAGCAATAAGTTATGAGCAGAGAATATTTTGTAGCAGTTTCAGGTCAGCCTAACTGTGGTAAAAGTACCATGTTCAATGCTCTGACCGGGGCAACAGCACGAGTCGGTAATTATCCGGGCATCACTGTTGACCGTACTGAAGGTCGTTATTGCACAACTGGTTTCTGCGCAAATCTTGTCGACCTTCCCGGTACATACTCACTTACTTCTTATTCAATGGAAGAGGTTGTCGCCAGAGATGTTATCGTCGATGAGAAGCCTGATGTAGTTATCAACATGCTTGATGCCACTTCTCTTGAGCGTTCACTATATCTTGCCGTTCAGTTTATGGAGATAGGTGTTCCTGTCGTCCTCGGGCTTAACATGATGGATGAGGTGCGCAAGAAAGGTATTCGCATTGATTCCAAAAAGCTTTCTGAACTCATGGGTGTTCCAGTTGTCGAGTGTGTCGCACGTCGCAGTATAGGTACTGACGAGCTTATGGGTTACGTTCAGCAGGTTGCTGATGATACTGACGGAGTATGGAGTCCTGTAAATATTTCATACGGGCACGACCTTGATCCGGTCATTGAAGAGATGACCGCCATGATCAAGGAAGCTCAGTTCATGACTGATCGTTATGATCCGCATTGGCTGGCGGTTAAGTACCTGGAAGAAGATGAAATAGTCATGAAGAACGGGCGCAAAGCCGGACCTCTTGCTGCCGAATTGGAAGAGAAGGTACAGAAGGTTTCCGAACATATTCAGAAAACTCTGAATACCTATCCTGAAGCGGTTCTTGCCGATTACCGTTACGGTTTTATTAACTCCATTCTCAAACAGGGCGTTATCAGCCGCGAAGATAACTTGCGTTTTGATTTTTCAGATAAAATAGACCTTGTTTTGACCCACAAATTTCTTGGTCCGGTTATTATGTTCGCTGTGATGTATGGAATGTTTTACATCACATTTAATCTTGGCGCTGTTCCGCAGGGATGGGTTGAAGACGGTTTTGGATGGCTTTCCAATACCATTGCCTCAATTCTGCCGGACGGGCTATTAAAATCCATGATTGTTTCCGGCGTAATTGATGGGGTCGGCGCGGTTATGGGCTTTACCCCCCTTATTCTGATCATGTTTGCCATGCTCGTTTTTCTTGAAGACCTCGGTTATATGGCTCGTGTTTCATATATGGTTGACCGCGTTTTCCGTATGTTTGGTCTGCACGGTATGTCTATCATGCCTTTTATCATGTCAGGGGGTCTTCCCGGCGGTTGTGCCGTTCCCGGTGTTATGACATGTCGAACCTTGCGCAGTCCCAAGGAGCGTATAGCCACAATTCTCACAGCTCCATTTATGATCTGCGGTGCAAAAACTACTGCGTATCTTATGCTGGTCGGTGCATTTTATCCTGATAATGCCACCACAGTTATGTTTTTCCTTGTACTTCTGTCATGGCTGCTTGCTCTTTGCGTCGGGCGTTTGTGCGCTGGACAGCTCTCAGGGGGGAGTCCACCCCATTTGTAATGGAATTACCTCCTTACCGTATGCCCACATTGCACGGAGTAGCTATCCATACTTGGGATCGAGTCTGGCAGTATATTAAAAAAGCAGGGACTGTTATTCTCGCTATTTCTGTTCTTATGTGGGCATTGATGACCTTTCCACAGCTTCCCACAGATCGTGTTGCTGCATACGAAACTCAGCGCGTGCAAGTGGTGGAGCAGAGCACAGGCTGGACAGGCTCTGCTCAGGAAAAACAGGAAAGAGTGGATAGAACTCTGGCTGAAATTAATTATAATGAAGGTGAAGAAGCACTCAAAAAATCCTATGCCGGACAGCTCTCCGAAGCGATCTCTCCCGTAACTGATGCCGCAGGATTTCCGTGGCAGGCCAACATTGCTTTCATCGGCGCATTCGCTGCTAAGGAAGTTTTTGTCTCTACCATGTCTACGGCTTATTCTTTAGGTGATGAAGATCCTGAAAACGCTTTGTCGCTTAGCGAGAAAATTGCAGCCGACAAGACATGGACCACGCCCGTAATCTGGTCTGTGTTCGTATTTCTTATGGTTTACGTTCCCTGTATGGTAACGGTAGCGGTCATCATCCGCGAAACCAACTGGAAATGGGGTCTGTTCTCCGTCTTTGGATCACTTGGGTTCGGGTATGGGTTATCAGTTCTTATTTATCAGGTTGGCACTCTGCTGTCGTAGGTTAATTGGGCAACTCTGTGAGTTTTAGATTATTTGATGCGCTTTGCGCTTTTTTAAGAATGAGGGATATGCCTCCGGCGGCTTAAATCCTTTTTGAAAAAAAGGTTTAAGAATCCCAAAAACTTTTAGTTGTTTTTGTTTGGGTTTAATTTGTTGGCTGAGATATTTGAATTAGTAATGGAAAAGGCAGACTTGAATTATCAAGCCTGCCTTTTTTTGATCACAAGATCTGGTAATGGGGGTACCAAATCTAGTTCTTTTATGAGGACATCGGTTTAATGCTGAAACAGAAAAATTATCTTAACAGGGTTCGTAGTAGCAACGTTTAGGGCTGTGAACCTTGCCTTCTTTTTTGAGAACCTGAATAGCCTTTGAAACGTCTTTTGATTCTACGCCGATTGCTTTAGCTACATCACCGGGACGAACAGGTTTACCAGCGTCCTGCATTGCTTTGAGTACTTTATCTTGCATATTTATCTCCTTAAATTTTATTTCTTAAAAACGATAACTGTTACTATTAAGTATTTTAAAAAATGTCAAGCCAGTTTGATCAAATCAGAAATTTGGTGATTGGTGTATAGACAGAAAAGATAAAAGAATGGGTACGTGAAATCTATTCAAAACCATAGAGCGAAGCATGATAAAAGTTTTTAAAGGGGAGTTCAGAGGGTGGAAACTTTTTCAAAAGTTTTCACCCTCTGCATTTCGGAGAGCCGCCGGAGGTCTCGTCATTCAGCGCGGTAGCACATCTTGACCCCGCCGGAGGCCATTAATTACTCAGTTGAGAATATTAATCCGTCATCGCCAGTATCAATAGATACACTCTGATCTTCGCGAAGATCTCCGCCAATGATCTGTTTGGCAAGCGGTGTTTCCACATGAGCCTGCAGATAGCGGCGCAGTGGTCTGGCCCCGTAGATGGGGTCATATGACGCATGGGCAATAAACGCCTTGGCTTTGTCGGATACGTGCATTTCCATTTTCTGTTCTTCGAGTCGTTTGCGCAGTCCTGCCAGTTGCAGGTCAACAATCTGAACGAGATCGCTTTCGAGCAGCGGCTTGAAGAGCACAGTTTCATCTACACGGTTCAGGAATTCCGGTCTGAAGTGTCCGCGAAGGACATTCATTACGCCTTCCTGGACCCCGTTCTTGAACTCACCGGTCGGCTCGATTCCTTCAAGCATAAGCTGTGAGCCTAGGTTGGAGGTCATGATGATAATGGTGTTCTTGCAATCCACCGTGCGTCCCTGAGAATCAGTAATACGGCCATCGTCAAGGATTTGCAGCAGTACGTTGAACACATCGCTGTGGGCCTTTTCGATTTCGTCGAAAAGCACTACAGAATAGGGTTTGCGACGGATTGCTTCTGTGAGCTGTCCGCCTTCATCATAGCCGATGTAGCCCGGAGGCGCACCGATGAGACGTGCCACGGCATGTTTTTCCATGTATTCAGACATGTCCATGCGGACTATGTTTTCTTCACTGTCAAAGAGCGCTTCTGCAAGGGCTTTGCAGAGTTCAGTTTTACCTACTCCGGTCGGGCCGAGGAAGATGAATGAGCCGATGGGGCGTGACGGGTCTTTAAGACCAGCACGTGCACGCAGTACCGCCTCTGAAACTGCCCGAACAGCATCATCCTGACCGATAACCCTGTCATGCAGGATATCTTCGAGACGCAGTAATTTCTCGCGTTCACCTTCGACCAGTCTGCTGACCGGGATTCCGGTCCAGCGGGAGATGATTCCGGCAATGTCGTCAGGCCCTACAAATTCTTTCAGCAGGCGATTGGCACTAGCTGTGGCTTTGTCTTCATTTCCTTCAATATCATTTTCGATTTCCTCCAGCTTGTTTTTCAAGAGCCAGCAGAGTGGAGTATTTGAGTTCAGCTGCACGGTTGTAATCAAGATTGCGTTCAGCCTCTTCAATATCGATTTTTAGTTTTTTCAATCTGAGCTTTGAGGTCGCGGACCTGATCAATTGAGCCTTTTTCTTTTTCCCACTGTTCAACCAGTTCGGACTTGTTT
>JMSU01000259.1_pt1 | contig 16958 bp, 16 predicted proteins | sample 179011 | NCBI WGS metagenome assembly JMSU01 (sample SAMN02769580, study PRJNA246767) | bioreactor metagenome | isolation source: Culture-1 Bioreactor ArsB derived from microbial biomass from the upper 2 cm... | place: Germany: Bremen | collected day 87 after inoculation
AATCCGCTCAGAAATAGTGAATGTTTATCCTCTTAATGCAGAGAGAATTATGCGTGAAGCAGACGTTAATAAGGATGGAAAACTAAGTAAAAAAGAATGGGAAGAGTGGAAAAAAGGTAAATAACGCTTGTAGTTTTTGAAAATAAAAAGGCGTAATCGCTTTCGATTACGCCTTTTTATTTTGCCTTTTTCGTAGCGTAAGGTTCTGTAACAAATTGATTCTCCTCACCGAGGAGGGTGTTTATCTCTACAGAGCATCATCTTTTGCGGGGATTAAGCTTCGTGCATTGAGCCCCTTTGCATGCACCGGTACTCTTTTTTATAGTTGCTAAAGTTCTGTCTCCATTTGAAATTGCTTTCATAATCTGTTGCTTCGTAATTTTTGAGCAATAACAGACGTATTCATTACCCGGGGCCTCAAGAATGTTCTCGGTGTAGTTAGTCATCATTTATATTCACATAAAAATAAATGGCACACAAGATCGTCTCTTCTTAAGAAAAAAATCTGCCAATTCAAATTGCTAAAAATCGTTTTGTCGTTTTGAAGCTTTTTTAAATATGTATTTAGGCCTTAAAGTTATTTGGCTTTTTGACGGAGGGCCTAATTTTGCTTATGCATTTAAATTAGCATTACGGGGTTTGTAAAAAAGGGGATATTTATGAGCGAAGTCTGGGCGGTAATTTTAGCGGGGGGATTGGGTTTCGGTGCTGCTTTTGCATCTTTTCGATATCGGGAGAGCAGGAGGCTTTTCAGTATAGAGCTAGAACAACGACGTAAAGAAATAAGAAAAACAGCCTTGCTTATCACTACATACACGCCAAAAGATTTTGGCGGTTGTGGAGGAAGCAGAAATAGGAAGCTCGCCGTAGCCAAATTAAAGCAACTTCATACAATGTTGGCTGTCAGACTAACTGCAGGCGTCAAAATTGATCTTGAGCTTTTGCAGGTTCTTGATGATCTCATTAGTGACATTGAATCACAAAGAGTTGGCAGTAGTAACCATGCCAAGGTAATAAACCTTGTCTCGTTGGTTTTAGCTGAGCAAGAAAGAGGCAAGAACTGTAATTATCCGGTCACTTGGGCAATTGTTGATTTTTTTAAGTGGCTGTATCAATTGCCTGAGTATTTAACTGAATATGATAGCAGCAGGAAATCAAATTAGTTTTTTAGGATAAGCAGTAGCTTAGTATATAATGATTTTTTATATTTGATTGTACTTATGTGATAATTTTTATATGTAAAAAATAAGAGCAAAATGAGTGAGGGTAAAAAGTAAATATTCATAAAATGTTTTTGCGGGAATATTATGGAATTTATATTAAGTATTTTTGTTTTTATTCCAAGATCAATCTTGGCAATATTATTCTCAGTGCTAATATTGACCTCACAAGTTTTAGCTGGGGAGATTGTCGTTGGAGGCACTGACTATTGGAATCCCTATTGTTATTGCTTGAAGGATGACGTTCGGGATTTAAGGGGATATACTGTTGATATTACTAAAAGTATTTTAGGCAAAAACAATGAATTGGTATTCAATGTTTTACCGTGGAAACGTTGTCTTCGTATGTTGGAGTGTGGGCAGGTTGATATTGTTCTCGATAGCAGTATGAATCAAAAGCGATTAAGTAAGTATGTTTTCTCTGATCCAATTTATCATGTTGAAAATGTTTTTTTTTACAGCAAAAGAAAATTTCCTTCCGGTCCCGACATCAATTCTGTTTCTGATGTTGAAAAATATTCTTTAGGAGGGATTGCTGGGTATAATTACAGTGTATACCCTTTTGACGTGTCCCGTTCTGAAAAAGGTGCTCTTGATTACAAGGCGTTGCTGGCTATGGTTAAACATGAACGTTTTGATCTGGCTTTGGGTCTTAAACAGGTTATTTTATCTTACGCTGAAATGAACGATCTTAGTCTTGATGGAATTGGCTGGATCCCCATGCCTGAAGTTCCACCTCTTTCTTTTCATATTATTGCTAATAAAAGTCCTAAAGGAGAGAGGCTCATTCAGCGAATAAATGAAGGGCTTAAAAGTATGAAAGATAGCGGTGAACTTGATGTTTTGAATAAAACGTATGGAATTAATTGATTTTAAAATTTTTGAGCATTTGTAAGTCTATGTGGGTTAAAGCCTCTGTTGGTTACAACAGAGGCTTTTTCTTGAGTGGGGCAACTGGTAAGGATTAAACAGAACGGGTAATTCCGCCATCTACTCGCAGATTCTGTCCGGTTATGTAACTGGATTTTTCAGAGACAAGAAATGCTATAGCATCGGCAATTTCTGCGACAGTCCCATATCTTTCCATGGGGATGCGGGCACGGCGGTCTTCTTTTTCTGGGAGACTGTCAATGAAACCCGGAAGAATGTTATTAATCCGTATTCCCTTAGCAGCGTATTGATCTGCGTAAAGCTTACAAAAAGCCGCAAGACTGGAGCGGAACATTCCAGAGGTTGGGAATAATACTTCCGGCTCAAAGCATGCGTAGGTTGAAATATTGACAATACTTCCTGATCCCTGATTGAGCATAATCGGAGTAACCAGACGAGCAATGCGTACAACGTTGAGCAGATATACTTCCATGCCTTTTATATATTCATCGTCGCTTATTTCAAGGATATCCCCTTTCGGGCCATGTCCGGCGCTGTTGACTACTGCGTCAATACGTCCCCATGTTTTCATTACGGTATCAACAAAATTTTTAAGGTCATCCGGGATGAGGTTTGACCCAGTGTAGCCTATCCCGCCCAGTTCTTTCGCCAGGGCTTCTCCTTTTCCCGAAGAAGAAAGAATTGCAACTTTGTATCCTTCAGCTGCTAGTTTGCGTGCTGCTCCTGCTCCCATACCGCTCCCTCCGGCGGTAACAATGGCTACTTTTTCTTTTTTCATGATTTCTCCTTATAAATTGAATTATATCAATGTTGAGGTTTGTTTGCCAGAAGTGTAAGATTATAATTTCTATATTATACCGAGTTGTGTTTTGTTGTAAAACAATGGTATTTAGGAGTCTTAGGTACAATATAAAATCATCTGACTGTATGTCGTGGAGGGATATAATGGTTCGATGGCAAGATGAAGTAAAGTCTTTTGCTAGGATGTTATTTCCTGCTTTTATAATGTTTGTAGCTTCGATGCCTTGTTCTGGTTTAGCTGATAATATTTTGATTGGCGGAACTGGATATTGGAGTCCTTACTGCTATTCCAATTCAGATAATGGATCAAATTTGCAGGGTTTTACTGTTGACGTTGTAAAGTATGTTTTTCGTAATAAAGGAAACGTAAAGTTTGTAAAGCTTCCATGGAAAAGATGCTTACGCATGCTTGATGAGGGGCAACTGGATCTTGTCATGGACGGCAGTAAAAATTCTGATCGACTACAGAAGTATTTATTCTCGGATCAATTGTATCATCTTGATAGTGTGTTTTTTTACAATAGGTTTAGGTATCCAAGGGGGCTTTCAATTAAAAATATTGCTGAAGTAGGAAGATATACTTTAGGTGGTATTTCAGGTTTTAATTACTCGATGTATCCTTTTGATGTTTCAAAAGTTCAAAAAGGGGCTGCTAATATTCAGGCTCTTTTGGAAATGTTGAAATATAATCGTTTTGATCTGGCATTAGGCTTTAAGCAAGTCGTGCTTTCAAATGCTAAGATTAATGGTTTGAATATGGATGGAATTGGTTGGACTTCCATACCGGAAATGGAGCCCTTATACTTTTATATCTTTGGCAACAAAACAAAGCGGTGTGTTGAATTAATTCATGTCATTAACAAAGGCATTATCGAGATGAAGATGAATGGTAAGTATAAAGAATTACGTCGAAAATACCGATTGTCTGGGGGATAAAAAGTTTAGGTCAGAACATCTTAAAAACTTATTTTTTAAAAGCAAAGGGGCTTATTTGTCCTAAAATTCTAACGCACAAGGCTCGGCTTAATCTATATCAGTAAATCGTGCTGCCTTTTGGCGAAAGATAGACTAGTTTTCATCTTCCAAAGTAAAACGCCATGAACAAACCCATTCTTCAGGATGTGGATCGGGTGGGCATCCCACGCATTCACAACTAAGCCGTGAATCAATCTCACGGGAGAAACCTGTATATTCTGTTATCCCTCCTGATTTGCAAGGATAGTCCTCTAAACCTTTGCGTTTGCGAGCTGATTGAACGCGGCAATCGGTCATCCTGAATATGATTGATTTTTCGGTTTCTTCTAAAAATTCCCAACGGTTCAGGTGTGCGTACATACGCACCCCAAGTGCAGCCTTAAGAGCAGGAATAGCACCATTGTCGGGTAGACTAAGAATTTCTTTAGCTCGGCGTGCTTCCAAGGGAGAAAAACGGGACCAGCAAGTGTCATTAACTCTTTTAGCGGTAGTCATATCAGCCTGATTTTCAATGGCTTGAAACCAGACTCCGTCAGCTGCCAGCCATGCTGAACGTAGAGCAGATGCAGATTTATCGAGTGTTTCTTGATCAACGCCAGCAAATAAATCTTGCGGTCTGACACCCAGAGCCCGTCCAAGTTTGCCTGATAGAATTGTAAAAAAACGATCTCCTGCCTCTTTTTCAGCATCAAGTGCAGATTCAAGTCCTAGTTGATGCACACTTTCTGCTAACCAGAGTCCATAATGAGCTGCAAGTTGACGTATAATTTCAGTCAGATCTTCAGGAGTTGTATTATTTTTGTCAGCCATCTAAGATCTCCGGTAAATTTTTGTATTAGAAAAAGAGTACGATAGAGACTATGAGTGTAGGATAGATATTTATGGAAGTATCCCAAGTTGAAAGGTAGGCAGATTTAGTTAAAAAGTTTCATATGTCTTTTTTTCTTTTGTGAGAGCTAATATAAATCGAGTCTAGATGCAATGAGGAGGCTATAATTCCAGTCGATGTTTAGTATATCTTTGTAAAGAAATTTCTTTCTGGTTCGGTAAGGAGGGGATTAATTTTCTTTTTTTTCTTATAGAGATTAAATATCATTACTTGCAGATCGAAGCGGAGGTCTGTGTTACCGAGTCCGGTCATCCTTAGGCTCCATTCATTTTTTCTTATAGCCTCATTTAATTCAATTAGACATGGATGATCCAATAATGAACTTTCCATTTGAAATAGCACGTCCATGAATCTTCTGAACTTAATATTAAAGATAACAAACGAAATTTTACATTTGTTCCATCCTGAATTTGAGAGCAAGTTGTTGATTGTGTATATTGCCCCTTCCGGACAGTTCCAAGTAGAGCATTTGCCTAGAAATACTTCTTTATTCATTTTTTTGATCTGAAAGTGCGTTTTGCCTTGATTGTGAAATAGCTCCTCATTTGCTTTGCTCGCAAAATGAGTGTTGAGATTTGAGACAAGTATGTTTCGTAGTTCTTCTGCTGTATGGATATTGAATATGCCGGGGGTCTTTTCAAATATGTGTCCGGTGTCACGTATTATCTCAAGAATGTTGTCAAAGTCTTGACTAGAAATGAAATGCTGCCGGGTGATGTCTATTTCGTGCGCTGGCGGAGCATGAGGGCGATCTTTTCTTCTTATTTCTAGCTGTAGTCCAGATAATTCAGTTTGCGGTTTAATGTGGTTCTTTTGAAGTTTTATGCGTCGGTCGTGAATAGCTTTTGCAGCTACTTTTTGGAGTTTTGCTTCATAGAGCTTTATGTCTTTAGCCTGCCACTTTAAGTAGTTGTGTATCCTTTTGTAGTTCTCTTTAAATCTTTTAATAATATGTTCATAGGGAGTATTTTCCGGTTGAGTGAAATTTTTTTCTATGTGGTCATTTTTAATCGTAAAGCTAGGCCCTTCACGAATATCATGCAAACTTGGCTGGCATAGCCATAGCCGTTTGTCGCCTGAGTATGGTATTTCAATCAGTACATTTATCCCGTCTCGAAGTCCTGGATTGTCAGTCGTATTTAAAGGAAAAGGTTTTCCATATTGATCAATTTTACATCTTAATGGTTTGTGCATTTTTATATTATCTTTATGCACTATTAAAGGATGTATTGAGTTTTTTGAGAGCACGTTCGTAATTATCACTTCAGGCGGTGTTGAAATAAACTCATTTTCAGGAATTGATTCCACCTGGTGAATCACGCTGCTGCAGTTGTTTTTCAAGATTATATTTAAATTGCAGGCTGTAAAAAGATTGTTGCGGTGTTGCTTGGACATACCTGTTCTCCATCTTAAATTTGCTCACGTCGGAAAAAAGTTTTATACTAAATATAATGCATATTTTATTCCATAATAAAGCTTTGTCAATCTCATAATAAAAGGCAGACCGTTAGTACGGTCTGCCTTTAAATTTATCCCTAAGATGAAGTTTCTAAATTATTCCGTAAAGAGGTCCTCCCGCAGTTCCCAGTGCATCAACGCGTTTTTCTACTTCATCATCGACTTCTAATGGTGGAGCCTGATAGCTTTTTAGCCTTGCATCTATGAGAAATGCACATTCAGCTCCCCAGTGTTTGGCTCTGGTAAATGCCCCGGCACCATAAATATCCGTAGCAGGGTCAGAACGGGTGAAGGTTATCCAGAGAAAATTTTCCCAGTTTTTGGCGGTGAAATCAGCATCATCGGCTACCACTATCATGGGGAATCCCTTGATGCCTTCGGTTTTATGCAGCGCATCTCCAAGTCTATCCATTTGCGGGTCTTGGTTGCCTCTTTCTGTTTCGCTTTTACGTCCTTTAATAACCAGAATTCCCGGTGCGAAAACCTTTGGTTCACAAAAACCTTCAGGAAGATTCATGTTCTTAGGCAGTTCGGTTGAAAGTTCACGTTTCTTTGAACCAGCTGCTGCAAAGATCAGCTTGGATCCTTCATTGAATCCCATTCCGGAATAGTCCAGCGTGTCGATAGTCGTTCTAGTTATGAAATGCAGATCACGCTTTAAATCTACACGCTGAAGCATGTGGTAAAAAAAGGCAGGAATGTTGTGAGAGTTTTCACCTTCCTGCATGTCTTCTTTTGCTGCAATAAAAAGATACTTAGACAGTGATGTCTGGGTATTGCCCAGGAGGGCCATTGCGTTGGTAAGCAGTTCTTGTGGCTGTCGCTCTTCAGCGTACGGAACATAACGTTCGCTTCCAACAGCGAGCAGGAGTGGGTGAACTCCGGCCACATCAACCGCATGAACTTCATGTACTCCGGAGAATACCGATGGCACCAACTCAGAAGTCATTTCATGGATAAAATTGCCGAACATCGTGTCTTCTTGCGGCGGCCGTCCTACTGTAGTGAAGGGCCAGACCGCATCTGTGCGATGATAAACTTTATCCACTTTAAGGACGGGGAAATCATGAGCCAGACTGTAATAACCTATGTGGTCTCCAAAAGGTCCTTCGGGTTTGTTCCGGTTGCTGATTGTTCCGCAGATGCAGAAGTCAGCTTCCGCAGGAATAGGCAGGCCGTTTTTTTGCTGGATCATCGGTATACGATGTCCACCAAGTGCCCCCGCAAAGAAAATTTCTGCAAGACCGTCAGGCAGAGGCATGACAGCGGCAATAGTCATTGACGGAGCACCTCCGACAAAAATATTAACCTTGAGCGGTTCACCTTTTTTGAGTGCCTGTGCATGGTGATGCCCTATACCGCGATGGATCTGGTAGTGCAGCCCTACTTCGCTGTTGGTGTAGTCATTGCCGGAAATTTGTACCCGGTACATTCCCATGTTTGATCCTGCCACACCCGGGTTTTCAGGGCTTTCAGAATAAACTTGCGGCAGGGTTATAAATGCTCCGCCATCCATAGGCCATGAAATGAGCTGTGGTAATTGCGAAAGAGTGGTTTCATTTTCAATGACCGGTCCTTTGGTCATTTTTTTAGGCATCGTGTGGAAAGCGGTGCGTGGCGCGCTGAGATATTTCCATGGGCGCTTAAGAACTTCCATGGGAGAAAGTTTGAGTTTCATGAGCCGCTCGACCATTTCTATGGTGTCACGGAATATGAAATGCATTCGTTCTTTTGTACCGTACAGATTGGCAAGCATAGGGAATTTGCAACCCTTTACATTGGTGAAAAGCAGTGCCGGTCCGCCAGCCTGAAAAACTCTGCGCTGAATTATTCCCATTTCGATGTTGGGATCAATTTCCTGAGTGATGCGAATAAGTTCACCGCGTGCTTCCAAAGCTTTGATACATTCTTGCGTATTTCTATAACCCATATATTCAATCCTTTTAATTTCTTTTTATTGTGCGGCAGAGTGTATGGATTAGTGGGCAACGAATCAAGTGTATTAGGAATGAAAAAAGCCTGCTTTTCATGGCAGGCCTTTAATCGTTTTAACGCAATAGCTATTTTAAAATTTTATTAGCGAGCAGTTTCTGGATACCGACAACATCACTGCCTTTTTTTAATTCTTTGGTGATAGGTTCCCGCCTGCCGGAAATCCACATGGTGAGTTCTGAATCCATGTCAAAATGGCCTGCACTTTCTACAGAAAATGTGGAAATGGATTTATAAGGGATAGATAGGTATTCTACTTTTTTACCGGTCAACCCTTGTTTATCAATCATAATTAATCGACCAGAAGTGAACACGTACATGTCGCGAATTACTTTGAAAGCTCGTTCAACTTGTTCGTTATCCCCGAGAATTGGCGAAAGTTCGGTTTGAACATCTTCAATACTTACTTCACTTGCATTTCCCATCAGTCCATCAAGTATACCCATAATATCTCCAATTTTTTGACAATATTTGCTTTGATAGTCATGTCTATCAATCTTTTTATTTAATACCTCAGGCGCTTCTTTCTGTCGAGGCTGAACGCTTGATTTCCATGCTTTATAAATTGTATATGTCTGCCATGAAAACAATGAACACCACCCGCAAGGCTGAATAATTAGTCAGTCATTTCTTTAAGCTTGCCTTCCCTCCTGGTTTAATTATTGTGAACCTGCATTGAGATTCTCTTTTGAATGCTGCAGATTGCATTTTATCAATACCTTTTTTAAACACACTCATATGGAATTTTTAATTCAATTTGGATATTTAGGTCTTTTTACAGCGGCTTTTCTTGCCGCTACAATACTTCCTTTCAGTTCAGAAATTGTACTAAGTGCACTTATTTTAGGCGGGCTGGACCCTGTTTTGCTGGTAGCTGTGGCAACTTGCGGGAATGTGCTCGGCTCTGTAACCAATTATGGCCTTGGCTACGGTGGCGGGGAGCTTTTTAACGTAAATTTTCAACAGCATCGGAAAATGAAGTCAATGCGTCTTTAGCTCGTTTTGAAAAATACGGAACAGCTTCGCTTCTTCTGGCATGGGTTCCGGTTATAGGTGATCCCTTGACTGTTGCCGCAGGTGTTTTGCGGATTAATTTTTTTATTTTTTTATTTTTAGTCACAGTAGGCAAGTTAGCTCGTTATGTAGTTATCTCTATGATGGTACAAGGTTAAATGATTTTATTCCTTGCTGGGGAGCCTATTTTTAACTCTTTTAATCCATTATGATTGATGGTAAATACGCGGGTCGATCTTAAGGATTCAAATACGCGTACTTTACTGCGTAATTAGTATAACTATCAATAATAAAAGGTGAAAGCATTGTCTCAGCCTACTGAAAAGAGCCGCGCTCTTATTAATAACTACGTAACAAAGAACTGCGCACGTACCGGACTTAATCTTCATCCCATGGCGGATGTTTCAGACGCTGTTGTTACCGGTCTTGCCATGCATATGGACGAGCTGAAGCGTCCTCTTTGTCCCTGCCGTTTTTATCCTGATAAAAAGGAAGCAGTGAAAGAGCGCGACTGGCTCTGCCCTTGCGGCGACATGAAGAATTACAAGTATTGCCATTGTATGCTTTTTGTTGATTCCGAAGGGATGCCTGTTACTCAGCATCTTCCTGAAGGGCATGAGGGCCGCGCTACATATGGTGATATCAGCGATCCAGCTCCAGAGAAAGGACGCAGAGGGCAGCATTTGCCTAAATAGATCAGTTTGTTTTAGTTGGTGAAAAAGGGTGTAAAACGTATGGTTTTGCACCCTTTTATAGTTTATGTTCAGCTCGTAGTCTTTTTTGTCTTAATTATCTAAAACAAGGTGGCTGTACAATGAATGTTTACATGTATTTGGGGGTGGCAATTGTATTTGAGGTGATAGCAACCAGTGCTCTTAAGGCGGCGGACGGATTTACAAAATTAGGTCCAACTCTCTTAGTCGTTGGTGGATATGCTGCATCTTTTTATTGTGTTTCTATCGTACTGAGAACAATCCCTGTGGGGGTTGCCTATGCTATTTGGTGTGGTTTAGGGATTGTACTTGTTGCTGTCGTAAGTGCTGTTCTCTACAAACAGGTTCCTGACTTTCCGGCCATGCTGGGCATGACTTTTATTCTTGTTGGTGTTGTCATAATTAATTGCTTTTCTAAGACAATAGGGCACTAAAAGTATATTTAATTGAGTTCTAGCGGGGCTAAGAATATGATCGGGTGGAAAAAAATACCGGTTTTTTGGAGAGGATTTATTGCTGGAGGAGTAATCGTTCCTCTTTCGATTGTGTTTCTTGAAATCATTGTAAAATTAGCTCTGCATGGTGAAGTTGTCTGGAAATAGGGCAGACTTAGTGGGGCATTTATGCTGGATAATCTATTTAGGAGGAAGTGTGAGTTTATTTGATACTAATTTATTTGTAATCGGGATTGTTACTGTTCTGGCTGTAATTAGTCCCGGGCCGGATTTTGCCGTGATTGTCAGGAACGGGCTGCGTTATGGACGAAGAATGGGATTGGCAACCGCACTTGGAATTGCCTGCGGCGTGGTTGTGCATGTGACATATACCTTACTTGGAATCAGCTATATTGTTTTAGAATATTCTTGGATTTTGGAAGCGGTTCGTTTTGGCGGGGCAGCTTATTTAATTTGGCTGGGTGTTTCAGCATTTTTTCCGAATAAAGATGTTGTTCAGGCTAACTGCAACGAAGGAGTTGTCCCGGTCGGTTTCTGGAATGCATTTCGTAACGGATTTTTGTGTAACGCTCTGAATCCTAAAACAATGTTGTTTTTTGTCGCACTGTTTACCCAAGTGATATCTCCCGAAACTTCTTTGATTGCTAAAGTCGGAATCGGTTGTTTTATTTCGTTGACCCATCTAGTGTGGTTTTCATTTATCGTATTTGTTTTGACAGATGCCCGTACAATGAAATGGTTCGGCAGATGGCAGCGAGGGTTGGAGAAAATTGTTGGGGGATGCTTGCTCTGTTTAGGGGCAAAACTGGCTTTAGATACATAAAATGACATTCGAATAAGGATATTTTGTAATGAAGTATGAATCTATAAGTTTTACAGATAAATTTTCAAAGTTTTCTGATCACTGGGCACCGAGAGTCATTGCAGAGATGAATGACTACCAGTTTAAGCTTGTAAAGATTAAAGGTGAATTTGTCTGGCATGATCATAAAGATACGGATGAGGTCTTTTTAGTTGTTTCAGGGGATATGGAAATTGAGTTTCGTGATGGTAAGGTGAAGATTTCCGAAGGAGAAATGTTTGTTGTTAAGAAAGGACTTGAGCACAGGCCTGTTGCCCATGATGAATGCTCGGTACTTCTTATCGAACCTCGTGGTGTAGTAAATACCGGAGAAGCCGACAGCAGTCTTAAGGCGGAAAATGATAAATGGATATAATTAGATGAAGTTGTTTCAGGTGGCGGTTTAGGATTTTTTTAATTTTTTCAAGGCTTGCGGATAAAGAGGGTTTTTGGCAGGTTGTTGAAAAGAGGCATGTGCCTAACGTGTGAAATAGCCAGAATCTAAAAATGCTTATGCATATCTTAGATTCTGGCTTTTTTGATAGTGGTTTTTGTGCTTATTTATTTTTAGTAAATAAGAGAGTTATTCCTTCTTTTTTTTCATATCTTTAATCATCAAAGAGATATCTTTCCGGCGTTCCTTTTCGACTCTGTTGGCACTTTTATTTTGGCGGGCTGAGATGTAGTCCATTTCACGTTTCATTTTATGAAAATTTTCCAGCCGTTTTACAGGCAGTTCACCTGTTTTTACGGCGTGAAGAACTTCACAGCCCGGTTCATTAGTGTGTGTGCAGTCAGAAAAGCGACATAATATTGCTAATTCCTGTATGTCAGCGAACGTGTTTTCTATTCCGTCTCCGCTTTCATGAAATGCAATTTCGCGAATACCGGGATTGTCCATGAGCATTCCACCTTGCGGCATGCAGACCAGTTCCCGGTTTGTGGTGGTGTGTCGTCCTTTTCCAACGCTGTCGCTGACAGCCCTGGTTATTTGAATGTCTTCACCGTACAGCATGTTGGCAAGGGTGGATTTGCCAGCACCGGATGACCCTATCATGGCTGCAGTCTGGCCGCTCCTAAGGTATTCTTCAAGTTCGTGTTTGCCTCTTTTGTCTTGCATAGATGTCAGTACAATATCTACACCGAAAGCAATGCTTTCAACTTCCGTGAGGAAATTTTCAGGCTCTTCATGTAAGTCCGCTTTGGTCAACACTACTACCGGAGTTAGGCCGCAGTTGTATATTAGGGTCAGGTATCTCTCCAGACGCCTGAGATTATAGTCACGGTCCAGTCCGCAAACTATAAAAATAGTGTCGAGATTTGCCGCAATGGGTTGTTCGCGGTTCACGCTTACATTTTTGCCGCCGCGTGCACCGGATTCACCGCGTGAAAGGATGTTTTTTCGTGGTATAATTCCGGTCACAACTGTGTCATCAACCAGAACCCAGTCTCCGGTGACCGGATACATGCCATTCTCATTATACATGAGTTTACCTGCTGGCGTACACAGCCATTCATCTTTACCGTTGTTCACAGTAAAGAAATTGCGTTGTACGCATGTCAAGCGGGCCACACTGCCTTTAGGTTGTTCAAGTTCCGCTGTTTTATTGGCAAACTCATCACTCCAGCCCAGTTGTTGTAGTGATGTTTCATTAATAATTATAGATGATTTTGATTTATTCTTGTTGCTCATTTGTCGTCACCATTTCTTTAGGTCAAAATAAAATGACCGTAGATTAATTGTGCTTGTCCGGTATGAGACAGCACGTCAGAGATAAATTACAGATACAATGGTGAGTGCGTTGCAGAAAGGAAGCGCAACAAAAGACCTGCTTCGGAAGAAACAGTTCAGACAGGCTGATAGCCCAATATTATAAACCGCAGGAAGCGCGGTTTTGGAAACAGTCTAAGCCTGCTGATCGCCCTTCATTTCGGCAACTTCGCATACAAGCTCTAATAACTGGTTGAACATTAAAACTCCTTATTAATACAATATGGCTATGCAATTGCCTGATTCTGTGGAGGGTGTCAATTGCTGTTTTTTTGAGTAAAAAATAAGGGACGCAAACCGTTAAGTTTGCGTCCCTTAAATATGGCGGAAAGGGTGGGATTCGAACCCACGTATGGTTTGACCCATAACTCGATTTCGAGTCGAGCGCGTTACGGCCGGACTTCGCTACCTTTCCTTAAATATATATAGTGGCTGAAAAAGGACTTCCAGCCTTGGAGAAGTGGCATATATAGCTATTCTCGGTGTCTTTCGCAAGCTGAAATAGCTTGTAATTTGTATAGAATAGAAAAAAATGATGGCAGCATGGTGAGTATTATTAATTCTTTGGTACTATTTTCTGCGTTGTAGAAAAAACTTTGCAGCATGGTTTTGCATTCTTCTTCACAAACTCCGCCCAGAGTCCAGAATTTGTGGTTTGCGAACGGTAGATCAGTCCCTTCCAGATTGGATACGACTGCTCCGGCTCTGGGGTCGGGGGCTCCGAAGACAACTCCTCCCACCCTTGAGTGGATTATAGCTCCAAGGCACATGATACATGGTTCAAGAGTTACTACCAAAATGGTTCCGCGTGGTAATCTGTAGTTATCTAAAGCCTCACAGGCATTGCGTATGCATCTTACCTCGGCATGGGCGGTGGGGTCGCGGTCAGTAACAGGAGAATTGTTTCCGGTCGCGAGCAATTCTCCATCAGCCGTGAATAATGCCGCACCGATGGGTACTTCATCATTCTGACGGGCTTTGAAGCCTGCACGAATAGCGACATCCATCATGGATCGCCATGTTTGACCCTGTGGTGGATCGGCGGGGGGATTTCCTCTGGTAATTATTTCATTCATGATAAAAAACGGGGAGAGTTAAAAAACTCTCCCCGTCATTTTTTATATTTAATACGACTGCCTTGCAAAGTGGCGAAGCCTTATAAAAAGGTTTTGGGATTCTTAAACCCTTTTGCAAAAGGGTTTAAGCCGCCGGAGGCATTATCTTATAAGGACTTAATATAGTTAACGCCACCTTCCAGCAGTGCAAGACCGAGAACGGGGATATCGCCTCTGGTCCACTTGGGATGGTTGGTGGGGTGGTTGTAAGCTTCGGGATGAGGCATAAGTCCAAGAATACGTCCGCTGGGGTCGGTAAGACCTGCAATACCAAGGGGAGATCCGTTGGGGTTAGCCGGGTAGTCCTGAGTCACTTCTTGTGATTCCTCATCAATATACTGCAGGGCGATGAGATTATTTTCCACGATTTTTTGCATCATGGCATCGTCAGCAGGGACGATTTTACCTTCGCCGTGACGAACGGGTACGTTGAGGGTGTCTATTTCTTTAGTGAAAACACAAGGGGAATCGGGGTTGGCTTTGAGATGAACCCAACGATCCTCGTATTTTGCGGAGTCGTTGTGGCTTAGTGAAACCTGACGGGTGAAATATTCACCGCCGACGGCTGGGAGCAGTCCCAGTTTAACTAAAAGCTGAAATCCGTTGCAGATGCCGAGGATGACTCCGCCGTCTTCAAAGAATTTTTTAATCTGATCTACAAGCGGGTGACCGTCTTTTGTTTCGGCATGTTTCCAGCGAAGGGCTGCAGCCTGTGCTGCACCTAAATCATCGCCATCTAAAAATCCGCCGGGGAAAATCAAGTAATTATAGCCCTCAAGGGTCTTTTTGCCTGCTGCAAGATCTGAGAAATAAGTAATATCTACTTCGTCTGCGCCTGCCTTTTTAGCGGCATGGGCACTTTCGTGTTCACAGTTGGTTCCGTAGCCTGTAATGACTAAAACTTTAACGCGAGCCATATATTTTTGTCCTCCAGATGTTGACAATAGAAATATTCAAAGACTATCTAGTCCGTGTTTGAAGAGAGGAACATAATTGCGGGTCAGCTTTCCGTCAACAGTCTATATTCCTCAGGACGTACCGCTAACACAAATTTATTAAGTGGGATACGCCTGAATACAGATTGTTTACGGGTAGGACTTTTTTTTGTGTTTTTTCTACTATACAGACTTTATTCGCTGCTCATTTTGTTTTATGTAGCATCGATAATTTTAAATAAATAATCCGCCACAGGGACGGGAGCATCATGAAAACCAAATTTATTTTTATCACCGGGGGCGTGTTGTCCTCACTTGGTAAAGGTCTGGCAGCCGCATCAATCGGCGCACTGCTGAAAGCCAGAGGGCTTACCGCAACCATTCAGAAGCTTGATCCTTATATTAATGTTGACCCCGGTACCATGAACCCTTTTCAGCACGGGGAAGTTTACGTCACTGATGATGGAGCGGAAACTGATCTCGACCTCGGTCACTATGAGCGTTACCTGAATGTTCCGCTTAGCCAGAACAATAACTTTACTTCCGGCCGTATCTACCACACCGTTATTAACAAAGAGCGTCGTGGCGACTACCTCGGCGGGACTGTACAGGTTATCCCGCACATTACTGACGAGATCAAAAACGCTGTTAAAGGCGTAGCTAAAGATGAAGATGTTGCTTTGATTGAAATTGGCGGAACCGTCGGTGATATCGAAGGTCTTCCTTTTCTTGAAGCTATCCGTCAGCTCCGCAGCGAATTGGGGAGCGAAAACGTTCTTTACATTCACCTGACCCTCGTTCCTTACCTTGCTGCTGCCGGTGAAGTTAAGACTAAGCCTACACAGCATAGCGTTAAAGAGTTGCGCGGAATTGGTATCCACCCTGATATTATTCTTTGCCGCAGTGAAGTTGAACTGGAAGAAGATATCAAACGCAAGATTGCTCTTTTCTGTGATGTTGACCGTGATGCGGTTTTCACTGCTGTAGATGTAAAATCCATCTACGAAGTGCCTCTTAAATTTTATCAAGAAGGACTGGATCAGAAAATTGCTATTCTGCTCAAGCTTCCTGCTAAAAATTGTAATCTTGAGCCTTGGAAAGAACTTAACTACAAACTCAAGCATCCTAAAGGTGAAACCACCATTGCTATTGTCGGTAAATACGTTGACCTCAAGGAAGCGTACAAGTCCCTGCATGAAGCACTCATTCACGGTGGCGTGGCAAATGATGTGAAGGTTAACCTTCGTTATGTAAATTCCGAGGAAATTACTTCTAAAAACGTTAAGAAGAAGCTGGCCGGATGTAATGGTATACTCGTTCCCGGTGGATTCGGAACACGCGGTGTTGAAGGCAAAATTGCAGCTATTCAGTATGCTCGTGAAAACAAAGTGCCTTTCTTCGGTATTTGCTTAGGTATGCAGTGTGCTGTAATTGAATACGCACGCAACGTTATGGGACTTGATGATGCGAACTCTGAAGAATTCAACCCTCAGGGTACTAATAATGTAATCTACCTCATGAAAGAATGGTTTGATTACCGCACTGAAAAGACCGAAAACCGATGTGAAGAAAGTGATAAGGGCGGAACTATGCGTCTCGGCGCATATCCCTGTAAGGTTGTTGAAGGAACCAAAGCAATGGATGCTTATGGTGAAGTCGCAATTCAGGAACGTCACCGTCACCGTTACGAGTTCAACAAAGAGAAATTTGCTGATCAGCTTGTTGACGCAGGTCTGGTTCTCAGCGGGCTTTCTCCCGATGAAACTTTGGTTGAGATTGTGGAAGTTCCCGATCATCCTTGGTTCTTGGGCTGTCAGTTCCACCCCGAATTCAAGTCCACTCCCATGAATGCACATCCATTGTTCAGGGACTTCATCAAAGCCGCTCG